>Ga0209292_1001252_pt1 | contig 31306 bp, 26 predicted proteins | sample GOMGulsemesocosm_2_FD_184634 | JGI IMG/M metagenome (GOLD analysis project Ga0209292, IMG submission 184634) | Methane-oxidizing microbial communities from mesocosms in the Gulf of Mexico - GOM9C Gulf of Mexico (SPAdes) (version 2) | ecosystem: Environmental > Aquatic > Marine > Cold seeps... | reverse complement strand
GTATATTTGATTGGTGTCGCCAAAGTAAAATTCGTAGCGAGTTTATATCTTCGTCTAATAAAATTAAGCTCAGCGATGTTGCATTGCATCATGAAATTGATGCCGCTTTATTAAATATCATGAACGACGCTCATTTCCAGCGTAATCAAATATTTTATCAACAAGATAAGCAATTACTAACTCAAGCTAAAATAGATTTACGTTTATTCCACCGAATGTTTAACGGCGTATGTCGCTTGATGTTGGCTGATTTATTTAAAGCCAGTTTACACATCAGTAGTCATGTTATTGATAAGAATGAAGGGCAGCAAATAGTTCGGTTTGATTTTTCAGTAATCACAAATAAAAAAGTAACACAGCTGCCTGAACTCATCGATGAGTTACTTACCATTACCGATAATCAGGGTACTAACGATACAAGTCGTTATTTATTGGTGCTACTAAAAATCTTACATGTTAGTGAAAAAAATGCGCAATTACAGGAGAATGGCTATCAATTTTCGCTAACTTTGCCACTAGCCTTTTCAGATCATAGCCATCAAGAACAGTTGAATGTATTCGACTTGCAACAAGCCAATATTTGCGTATTTTCTAACGATGAAACAATTCTTTCTTTAATTAATCGCACCATCGTCGATGCCAATGGCAGAGTTGAGCATGTATCAACCATTGATGCTGAACAAGGATTATTGAGCGAGCAACAGTTATTAAACAAAAAAGTTGATCTAGTCTTAATTGCCAGTGATAGCTATGGCGCTTTACATAATGATATCACTGAACACATAACGAGTTTGCCAAGTAATCTACAACCAAAAGTATTTGTGATGCAGCCAAGTTTTAATGCTTCGTTGCATCGTCATGGATTGTATGAGCAAGCGGCTAACCCATTGCAGGCGCCGCAGTTACAGCAAGCTTTATATCATTTATTAAATACACCAGCACAGAACAATCAATTGCTCGACGCGAACATGCTTATGGAGCACCAATACTTGCCGACACAAGTGGAAGTATTATTTGCTGTACATGAACCGGTCAAGCACCAAAGCATGATAAGACTCTTACAATGGCTAGGTATGCAAGTACAAGTTGTTTGTCAGCCCAAAGCAATGAATAAATTCTGGCAATCAGGACGTTATTTATTAATATTTACTGAATTCGAACAATCCCCTTGTATTGATTTATCTGTAGGTAAAGGCGTACACCGTGGTATTTTTACCTTTAAAAATAACTTGTTTTTACAAGAAAGTGGAAAACCTATTGCTGAGCAATGGTTGTTCGCTGAAGTACCAAAATTAAGTAAAATCGATGAATTAGTGGCTTTACTGCAACCTTGGTTAAAAGCCAATCGTACTAAAGTAAGTAAACTGGAAAAGATTCCTGATATTAAAAACTTGCATATAGCAGAGCAAACTAAAGATACACCTGTAGAAGCATTGCCAATACTTGAGCCAGAACAACACAGTGAAAAACTAGATAAAGTATTATCATCATTAGATTTAACACCGGTAGTTACACAGGTTGAAGAGCAAGTATTTAATTTAGAGCTGTATGCAAAAAATCAAGGCTCAGCCGAACTCGCTGTTTTAATGCTTGATGAATATATTGATGATATAAATCAAGGTGTGAGCGCATTATCTCAAGCAATTGATGAGCAAAATTATTCACAAGGTATAAGCTTATTAAGGTCGATCATTAAAGTGAGTTTAATTATTGCAGCAGACGATTTTATTGATCTTTGTCAGCAATTACTAATAGCTCTTGAGAATGAACATAAAGATGTAACGATTTTGTTTAATGCATTAGAAAGTCAGCAAAGATTGTTAAATCAGTTTGCTGAGGCAATATAAAAATGAATACTGATAGTGAACAAGAAATAGAAGTGACGAGCCCTTGTATTAGAAATTGTTGTTTAAATAACGATGACATTTGTTTGGGCTGCTTCCGTCATATTGATGAAATCCTTGCCTGGAAAGACTGTAAAAATAGCGTAAAAAAAACTGTAATTACACTATGTGAACAACGTAGAAAGTTGGCAGAAATAAAATTATCTCAGGGTAAATATTAAATGGAAATTACGGATAAAAGTGAACTGGATGATTTTTCTAAGCTTAAAGTTTTATTAATAGACGATAACCTTTTAGTGCACGACACTTTAAAAAGTGCCTTGCGTGACTTGGGTATTCAATATGTGAAATGTACCGAGAATGCTTATTATGGTGTACGTTTATGTGACAAAACTAAGTTTCATGTAGTAATTTGCTCATTTAATATCAATAGCGACAAAGATGGTTTCCATTTACTCGAAGAATTAAAATTCAAAGGCTATGTCAATAAAACTACTGTATTGATTTTTTTGAGTACAGAAACCAGTGAAGCTTTGGTTAACTCTATTGTAGAATTGCAGCCAGATGATTTTTGGGTAAAACCTTTAGCCTATAAAAAAGTACAACAACGTCTTATCCACACGCTGCAAACTAAAAAACAGCTCTTCAACCTTTACCGTGCTATCGATACCAAACAGTACTCTAAAGCAGTCTATTTTGCTGAACGTTATTTACTTGATGAAAGTTTGGAAAAGTATCACGCAAATATATTGCGTATGAAAGGTGATGCTTTATTGAGTTTATTGGAATTCAAAGTAGCAGAATGTTTTTTCCAAGAACTATTAACCAAGCATAAATATGCCTGGGTATATTTAGGCTATGTAAAGTCGTTACTGAAGCAAGGGCGTATTGATGAAATTAATCAGTTACTTGAGAAGCTAAGTAAAAATCCCGAAACTCGCTTTGGCGTGCACGATTTATTGGCGCAATACTACATTGAGCAAGAACAATACGATTGCGCGTATGACGAAATTAAAAAAGCAACGGCGTTATCGCCGAGGAATATTGAGCGCAATAAGAAATCATGGGATCTAGCGCGTTTAAACCATGATCACGAAGGGCAGTATATCGCCACTCGTAATATTGTACAGCAAGCGAAAAATTCTATTCATGACTCTCCGGCCCTCATTTTGAATGTTATACGCTCAAGTATTGATTTAGCGAATGCGATCACCGATGAACGCTCAAACAAAGTGTTATTACAAACCGACAAATATATTGATCAATTAGAAAATGATTACGGCGAAGTGGAAGAGTTCAAACAGCAATTACTCGTAGTAAAAGCGCGCTTGCATAATGTTCGTGAGCAAAGTGACAAAGCCACAGCTCTGGTTGAAAATCACGTAAATTTAAAAGCTTCAACGCAGATCGAAGACAATTTAGATAAAGTTAAAGTATTTCATGAATTAGGCATGCGTGAAGAAGCGATAAAAATGTTAGATGCAATTAGTAATCAAGTGTCAGGTGATTCATTAACAAGCCAAGTGATCAATAAATATATACAGCAAGAAACTATTGAACGCGCAGAGATTAATTTCACTCCAAAACAACTGAGTGAGATGGCGGTAGAACATTTTGAAAAAAAACGTATGCAACCAGCACTCGATGCAATCGAACAAGCTTTACGCCTAACGCCTAATAATATTAAGTTAACCATGAGCTTATTAAAAATATTGCTTATGATAAAACAAAGTAACGAATTTGCCGAAGAGCATCAAAAGTTAGGTGATGACGCAATGGAACTGTTGTTATCTTCAAATATAAAAGGGAGTGGTTTAGAAGCCATTAAAAAACTTCAAGAAAAATGGACTAGTACCATCTAAGTAGTAAATTTAAGCATCACGAGGTAAGCCTTTTTCAACACTGCGAATTAATCGGGCGGTTAACCTTTGATTTTTTTCTTGTTGTGCTTCCTGCTTTTTGATCGCGCCTAATTTTGTAAATTGTTGAGCGATTGCCCATTCAATGTGCTCTGCCACCATAGGCTGAGCATCTTGCAAATTATGCTGTAAAGCTTGGATATTAGTTTCATCGTAAGGCGAATTTCCTATTGCAACCGCGATATTACGTTGCCAACTCTGAAAACCAATACGCCTAATCGGTGAACCTTCTGTTTTAGCGAGAAAAGACTTTTCATCCCAATTAAATAGGGTTAGTAATTCAACATTATCAAGATTTTGACGAGGAGAAAAATCGTCTTCAGTGGTAATTTTTGCAAACTTATTCCACGGACAAATTAACTGACAATCATCACACCCGTATATTCTGTTGCCAATCAATGGCCGAAACTCTTCAGGAATCGCTTCGCTTAACTCTATGGTTAAATAAGAAATACAACGACGAGCATCGACAACGTAAGGAGCCACAATTGCTTGAGTAGGACAAATTTTGATACAAGAAACACAATTGCCACATTCATTAACCGACTTTTCATTGATTGGTAAAGGAATATCAACTAAAAGCTCGCCAAGAAAAAACCACGAGCCGGCACTTTTATTAATAAGTAAGGAGTGTTTACCGACCCAACCTAAACCAGCTTTCTCCGCTAAAGGACGTTCTAAAATTGGTGCGGAATCAACAAAAGGGCGAAAGTTAAAGTCTTCACAATATTCACTTATTTTATCGCCGAGTTGCTTAAGACGTTTACGAATGAGTTTGTGGTAATCACGTCCCAGCGCATATCGACTAATGTAAGCGTGATTTTTTTGCTTAAGGGTGCGGGCAAATTTTGCATTGGTTGGTAAATAATCCATACGTACGCTGATCACCCGAGTCGTACCTTCGACGAGCTCTTGTGCGCGTGCACGCATCAAACCATGCCTTGCCATATAATCCATTTCACCATGATAGTTATTCTCTAACCATAGTGTTAATGCTTGCTCATGGCTTGATAAGTCAATATCACTAAACCCTACTTGAGAGAAACCTAACGCTTGCCCCCAGAGTTTAATTTTTTCGGCTAATTCTTGATAGTTGATCTGGGTTGACGTCATAATTGAAAAGTTATCATAAGCAAAATAAATAAATTGGTGTGTAATGCTCTAGGTGAAAAATAATGAATACAAAGCTATTTGAGACAAGTTTACCACAAGCGGCTTTTTCTGCGAAGCAAGTGTTAGAAAATGAAACTAAAGTTGCCTCATTAGAAAATATCGATATGTATACATTAATGAAAAATGCAGGCTTGGCCATTTTTCAGCACATTGAAAAAGAATACCCGAAAAAGAAAAAACTCTTAGTGGTTTGCGGGCAAGGCAATAATGGCGGTGATGGTTTAGTTGTTGCTCGCCTTGCGCTACAAGAAAATTGGCAAGTAAAAATAATACCAACCAAAGCATTAGAAAAACTAAAAGGCGACGCCGAACAAGCCTATAAAGATTTAATCGCACTAAAAAATACTCATCATAATTTAGGTACCATTAGCGCAGTTCATAATATATCAGCAGAAATTGATGCATTTAATCCAGATGTCATTGTTGATGCGATATTTGGAATTGGCTTTAAAGGAAGTTTACCTGCCGAGTTATATGACCTTGTGCTGGCGATAAATAAACATCAAGCAGCTATTGTTGCTGTCGATGTACCATCAGGGTTATCTGCAAGTACAGGAGCGGTAGCCCCTTTAGCTGTGATAGCTAATTCCACAGTAACTTTTATTGCGATGAAACAAGGCTTACTGACAGGACAAGCCGCAAATCACACTGGAAAATTGTACTTTGCGGACTTAGCTCTTGGCGACTCCTTTATCCACCAAGTTGCCAGTAAGATAATAGTTGAAGGCTCAGCAGTTCTACAACATTTACCTATGAGAGCAGCAACAAGTCACAAAGGTAATATTGGTCTACTAATGGCTGTAGGCGGAAACCAAGGTTTTGCTGGGGCGATACGATTGGCCGCTGAAGGTGCTTTACGTTGTGGAGCTGCACTTGTCAGCGTTTGCTGTCATCAACAAAACATTCATTTGGTTGCGAATGGAAGGCCTGAATTAATGCTAGCACCGAATCAGGCCGAATTATTAAATCGAACACCAGCATTTGAAAAAGCGAAGGTTTACCTAATAGGCCCAGGTTTAGGAAAAGACCGCTGGGCAGAAAGTTTATTTGATTTAGTGCTTAAACAAAATAAACCCTGCGTGATTGATGCTGATGGTTTACAGCTTTTGGCTAGGAGAAACACTACCTTTGTCGCTGAACAAAAACGACAATGGGTATGTACGCCACACCCTGGTGAGGCCGCTTCTTTATTGGCTTGCTCGGTTGCTGAAATAGAACAAGACAGGTTTGCAGCAGTAAAAAGAATCGCCAAGCGGTTTCATTGTATTTGTGTGTTAAAAGGTTCGGGGAGTTTGATCAGTGATGGAGAAACTGTTTGGGTAAATAATACTGGCAATTCCGGAATGGCTAGTGGTGGAATGGGGGATGTTTTATCGGGTATTATTGGTGCGTTAGTGCTGCAAACGAAATATGACAAAAATATAGAATCGGCCGACTTAATCAATGCAACTCGTCTTGCTGTCTATATTCATGGTAAAGCAGCTGATATTATTGCTCAAAACCATGGTAAAATCGGCATGTTGGCAAGTGATTTACTGCCGATTCTTTGGCAGTTAGTTAATCATAAAACTTAATAAACGTTAGAAAATAATCGATGAAAGAAATACTTACAAACAAAAACTACCATTTAGCAGACGAGTCAGCAACGATAGCGATGGGCAAACAATTAGCTGATATTGTCAATAATTCACTTAAACAAGGCATGGTTGTTTATCTATATGGTGATTTAGGTGCGGGGAAAACCACCTTAACACGAGGGTTCGTTCAAGGCATGGGACATAAAGGGCATGTTAAAAGCCCAACCTATACTTTAGTTGAACCCTATGAGCTAGGCGAGTGGCAAGTGTACCATTTTGATTTATATCGTTTATCAGATCCCGAAGAGTTAGAATATATGGGAATTCGTGACTATTTTGCCGACGATTGCTGCTGTTTTATTGAGTGGCCAGAAAAAGGCCGGGGCATGATTAAGGCACCTGATTTACAAATCAACTTAGCGTATAGTGATGAACAAAGAACCTTATCTATACAAGCAAAAACGGCTTTAGGTGAGCAAGTCTTGGCTGAGCTCGCGGATTATTAACAAACCTAAAAAGAAACGTTAGGACACTCAATGAACATACGATCGTTATTATTAGTCGCATTATTACTCGTCGGAGGGCTATTTCCTGCCTATGGCAATAGTATTGATGGTGTTCGTGTTTGGCCAGCGCCAGAAAATACTCGTATTGTTTTTGATTTAAGTAATAAACCCGATTATAAATATTTTAGTTTAAAAAATCCTCAGCGACTGGTTATCGATTTTAAAAATAGCAGTCATAATGTCTCTTTTAAAAACTTACTGAACAAAGATAAACGTATAAAACTCATTCGCACCAGCAAAGCAAAAGCGAAAGGTACAACTCGTTTAGTACTCGAACTTGCTAGTGATTATCAGCTTGCTGTTTTTCCTTTAGCCCCTGCAGGCCAATACGGCAATCGTTTAGTTATTGATTTATTTGATAAGAAAAAAATTACGACGCGGGTTCACACTCCTAAAAATAATAAGCGTAGTATAGTTATTGGTATTGATGCTGGGCACGGCGGTGAAGATCCCGGCTCCATTGGTGGAAAAGGTAGTTATGAAAAAAGAGTGACATTGGCTATCGCCAAAAAGTTGGCTGCTTATATTAATGCCGAAAAAGGCATGAAAGCAGTATTAGTGCGTACCGGAGATTATTACGTCTCTGTTGGCCGTCGTAGTGAGATAGCTCGTAAAAATGAAGTGGACTTTTTAGTCTCAATTCATGCTGATGCTTATCGCACTTCTAAGCCGAGTGGCGCTTCAGTTTGGGTAGTATCGCATAAACGCGTTGAGTCAGAAATGGCCAAGTGGTTACGAAACCGTGCTAAAAACTCAGAGCTTCTAGGTGGTGGTGGTGGTGTTATTAAAAATACCCGCGATGATAACTTAGCCAAAACATTAGCTGATATGAATAAAGACCATACCCAAGGTGTTAGTATTCAAATGGCTAGTAATGTCATAAAACAGTTGAAAAAAATAACAAAAATGCATAAAAAAATACCTCAGCAGGGTAACTTTGGGGTCTTAAAGTCATCGGATATTCCATCAATATTAGTCGAGACTGGTTTTATCTCAAACCATCAAGAAGAGAAAAATCTTAATTCAACAGCACATCAGAAAAAATTAGCTAAAGGCATATTCAACGGTATTAAGGGGCATTTTTTATCGCGACCTCCTATGGGAACATATTTTGCTTCAATTGCTCAACGTCAGCATAAAATAACTCGTGGCGAGTCTTTATCTGTGGTTGCTCAACGTTATAATATTTCCGTTAGAAAATTAAAATCCGAGAATAATCTAACTTCAAATACTGTTCGTATTGGGCAAACACTGACAATACCTCGTGCCGATTAACTTTAATAATACTTGCTAAATAACATAAAACTATGACCATAGAAATCCTTCCTGCTCGTCTTGCTAACCAAATTGCCGCTGGTGAAGTGGTAGAGCGGCCCTCATCCGTTGTCAAAGAATTAGTCGAAAATAGCCTTGATGCAGGCGCAACTACCATTAAAATTGATATCGAAAAAGGTGGCGCTAAGCGCATCCGTATCAGTGATAATGGTTCAGGCATTGTTAAAAGTGAATTATCGTTAGCACTAAGTCGCCATGCGACCAGCAAAATTAAAAACTTAACTGATTTAGAAGGCATTTGTAGTTTAGGTTTTCGTGGTGAAGCACTTGCCAGTATCAGCTCTGTTGCTCGATTAACATTAACTTCAAAGCCAGTAGAACAAGAAGCAGCTTGGCAAGCAATTGCTGAAGGTAGAGACATGGCTGTAACATTACAACCAGCAGCTCACCCAAATGGCACAACTATTGACGTCGTCGATTTATTTTTCAATACGCCAGCAAGACGTAAATTCATGCGGACAGAAAAAACTGAATTTTCTCACATAGAAGAAGTCATCAAGCGTGTGGCATTAGCGCGCTTCGATGTAAGTTTCATTTTGTCGCATAACCATAAGGTTATTAAACACTTTAAAGCAGCTACTAATAAAAGCCAGCACAGTAAACGTATTGCTCAAATTTGCGGACAAAAATTTATTGATCACGCTCTAGAAGTTGATTGTCAACATGGCGACTTACATTTATCGGGTTGGGTTGGTTTACCCAGCTTTTCACGTAATCAAAATGATTTGTGCTTTAGTTATGTGAATGGTCGTATGATGCGTGATAAATTAATTAATCATGCTATACGCCAAGCATACAGTGATATGTTACCTAACGATACTTATCCCGCTTTTGTGCTTTTTTTAACACTAGATGTTCGTGAAGTTGATGTTAATGTTCATCCAGCAAAGCATGAAGTACGTTTTCATCAAGGACGTTATATTCATGATTTTATTTATTCGATTTGTCATAAAGCCTTGAACGACAACATCGCAGGTAATTTGCACTCAGAATATGAAAGTCCTCCAACCGATTTTGTTCAAGCAAGAACACCGGTTGATACAGTTGAATATACTCAACCAAGTCAGAGTGAAGTGCATTCACGTGCGCACCAGGCAACAAGAGATTATATTAAACCCCTAACGAAAGTTAGTGATGTTGCTCTGCCATATCAAAGTGATAACCAGCAAAACCATGGTACGTACACACAAGCCAACAACCAAGTGAGTCGTAACGCGGCTCAAGCATATCAAACACTAATGACACCTTTAGCTCAGGAAAATAGCAATTCTCCTGAAGCCCAGCAAAAAATCAGCAACGAAACATCTTTGCTGATCAAATTGATTGATGAACAGTATGCTTTGATTATGCTCGACGATAAACTTCAGTTACTAGCACTTCATAAAGTAGAACAAGCGCTTAAGTTTATTGAAATGAAAAAACGTTGGCATCAGGACTTTGTTAGCCAGCCGCTTTTGCTGCCGTTAAAAGTATCTTTAACTCAACATCAGGTTAGTTTTGTTGAAAACCAGCAAGAGGGTTTACATAAGCTCGGCATTGTTCTGACTGTGCAAAGCAAAACAAGTATCCAAATACGTCAGTTTCCTGCTTTGCTAAGAAATAAAGATGTTAATTTTAGCTTTACGAAACTATTAAAAAGTTTACTATCAGAGGTAACTGATGGAGAGGTTGTATTAGCTGATAATCATTGGCAGCAGGCCTTTGCTGGGCTACTGGTTGCCCAGAACTATACTCTACAACAAGCGAACACTTTATTAATTGCAGGTGAACAGCAATATAATTCTTCATTTGAACAAGTGTTACGCTTGAATTCTGTGGAAGTAGACCTCACATCAGCAATAACGAAATTAACGAACGCTTAATGAATTCATGCCTGAATCCTTATTAACACAGAATATTGACGCGAAACAAAGTAAATTACCGCCAGTAATTTGTTTAATGGGGCCTACTGCCTCCGGGAAAACAGCTCTAGCAATGGCACTTCATGATGCCTTACCGTGCGATATTATCAGTGTTGACTCTGCTTTAGTTTATCGAAATATGAATATAGGCACAGCTAAACCGACCGCAGAAGAACTTGCTAAGTATCCTCACCGGTTAATTGACTTAATTGATGCCAGTGAAAGTTATTCAGCGGCAGATTTTTGTCGAGATGCATTAGCGGAAATTGAAAAGATCAGAGCAAATAATCGTATTCCTTTACTGGTAGGCGGTACTATGATGTACTTCAAAAGCCTAATTGATGGTATTTCACCTTTACCATCAGCAAATACTGATATACGGCAAGTGATCGAAAGTGAAGCGAATGAACACGGTTGGCAATATATACATCAACAATTAGCAGATGTTGACCCTGTTTCAGCTGAACGTATTCATCAAAATGATCCACAACGTTTAATGCGTGCTTTAGAAGTCTATCGTATTACCGGTAAAAGCATGACTGAATTAACGAAAGTTAAAGGCCAACGTTTGGCTGGCGATGTTTTACAATTTGCTATAGCACCGAAAGAGCGCAAGGACTTACATGCACGAATAGCACTGCGTTTTGAGCAGATGATTGCGCAAGATTTTCAAAACGAAGTGGTACAATTAAAACTGCGTGAAGATTTACACGAAAACCTTCCGTCGATTCGTTGTGTTGGCTACCGACAAATGTGGGAATACTTAGACAATGAGGTTGACCATGATGAAATGGTTTTCAAAGGGATCTGTGCTACGCGTCAGTTAGCCAAAAGACAGCTTACTTGGCTGAGAAATTGGCCAGATTTACAATGGTTGCATATGGAAGACGAAAATAATTTACAACTAATCTTATCTGAAGTAAGCAAACTTTAAACCTTGATGTATAATAAAAACAGTTGCATAGTAACTAACTAGCTTTATGCATAAATATAGAACAATACTTTAACCCAAAATAACAAAAAAGGGGCCAAACAATGGCAAAGGGGCAATCTTTACAAGACCCATTTTTGAATGCTTTACGTCGTGATCGCATTCCAGTAGCAATTTATTTAGTTAATGGCATAAAATTACAAGGACAAGTAGAGTCATTTGATCAGTTCGTTATCTTACTTAAGAATACCGTGAGCCAAATGGTTTATAAGCATGCCATTTCAACTGTCGTGCCTTCACGGGCTGTAACGACTATGCCCACACCGCAAGCAGGTGACTATAATCAGGAACAACAAGATTAATGACTTCATTGAGTTTGGTTATAGGCCAAATATTTATTCGCCAAAAATTTATTTTGGTATAGTTATTTAGTTTATAGGTACTACTTAATTGTTTGATCGTTACGAAGCCGGTGAACAAGCCATACTTGTTCATCTAGATTTCCCTGATGAAAATGCGCGCGAAGACTTACAAGAATTTGAAATGCTTGTAAGTTCCGCGGGTATTAATGCACTTACTGTAATTACTGGTAAGCGTAATACTCCCCATATCAAATTTTTTGTCGGTAGTGGCAAAGCCGAAGAAATTGCAGAAGTTGTTGCTCTTTATCAAGCAGACGTTGTGCTTTTTAATCATGCACTTTCACCATCACAAGAAAAAAATATCGAAGCATTATGTAAGTGTAGGGTGGTTGATCGAACTACCTTGATATTGGATATTTTTGCACAACGAGCTCGTACTCATGAGGGCAAGCTCCAAGTAGAATTAGCCCAGCTTCGTCACATGAGCACTCGACTTATCCGTGGTTGGACTCACCTTGAAAGGCAAAAAGGTGGTATTGGCTTACGTGGGCCTGGTGAAACACAATTAGAAACTGATAGACGATTACTGCGTGATCGTATGGTTAATATTCGTAAGCGATTGGCAAGAGTCGAAAAGCAAAGACAGCAAGGACGACGAGCAAGAAATCGTGCTGAAATTCCGACAATCTCTTTAGTTGGCTATACCAATGCGGGCAAATCTACATTATTTAACAAAATAACACAGGCAGAGGTGTATGCGGCGGATCAGCTTTTTGCTACCTTAGATCCGACCTTGCGAAAAATTGAAATTGAAGATGTAGGTCGAGCAATTTTAGCCGACACCGTTGGTTTTATACGACATTTACCTCATGATCTAGTTGCTGCATTTAAAGCAACACTAACAGAAACACGTGAAGCTGAATTATTGTTACATGTTATTGATATTTCTGACGAGCGACGTACTGAAAATATTGAGCAAGTTGAAGAAGTATTAAAAGAAATTGATGCGGGCGAAGTACCACAATTATTAATTTGTAACAAAATAGATGTCCTTGAAAATATTGAACCGCGAATCGACCGAGATGATACAGGATTGCCGGTTAGGGTATGGTTGTCTGCTCAAAAAGGCATAGGAATAGATTTACTTTTTCAAGCATTAGCAGAACGATTAGGAATAGAAATAGTCAAGCATCGCCTATGCTTACCTCCTGAAGAGGGGAAAGTGCGAGGCATTTTTTATCAGTTAAATTGTATTGATCAAGAAAGCTATGATGAACACGGAAACTGTTTATTAGAAATAAAATTACCAGCAAGAGAATGGAATAGACTCATTAAACTCAATGAAGCAGATATAGAAGGCTTTATTGAACGTTAACAGACTGATATATTACCGTTATTGAGTAAAATCAGTTTACTGCTCATTTAAACTTACCGTAAGTGGAGAAGACCATGGCGTGGAATGAACCGGGGAATAATGATAAAGACCCCTGGAAAAAGAAAGGTGACAAGAATCAAGGGCCACCTGATTTAGACGATTTACTAAAAGATATTGGTAATAAAGTCGGCGGAATTTTTGGTGGTAAATCATCAAGTGGTGGTAATAATAAAGGCGCATCAAGTGTAGGCCTTGTTATCGCACTAATCGTCGGTATTCTTGTGTATGGTTTTAGTGGTTTCTATACCATTAAAGAAGCAGAAAAAGGTATAGTTTTACGCTTTGGTCAATACGCTGGCACAGTAGATCCTGGTTTACGTTGGAAGTGGACTTTTGCAGAGCGTATCATTCCTGTAGATATCCAAACAACACGTGAAATGCCAGCTGCCGGTTTTATGCTGACACAAGATGAAAACGTTGTACGTGTAGAAATGCAAATACAATATCGTGTTGTTGATCCTCGTAATTACGTATTCAGCGTTACTAATGCTGATGATAGCTTAAGTCAGTCATTAGATAGTGCCTTACGCTATGTTGTAGGTCATGCCAAAATGGATGACATATTAACTAGCGGCCGTGAAGCGGTTCGTCAGGATGTATGGCAAGAACTTGATAAAATTATTACTCCTTATAATTTAGGTTTGATCGTAGTTGACGTTAACTTTAAAGATGCACGTCCTCCTGAAGAAGTGAAAGATGCTTTTGATGATGCGATTTCTGCTCAAGAAGATGAAGTTCGTTTTTTACGTGAAGCTGAAGCTTATGCAAGTGGTATTGAACCACGAGCGCGTGGCCGAGTTAAACGTATGGAACAAGAAGCTTTAGCCTATAAACAGCAAACTGTGTTAGATGCTGAAGGTGAAGTGGCTAAATTTAATAAATTGTTACCAGAGTATCAAGCAGCTCCAGAAGTTACTCGTCAGCGCATGTATTTATCTACTATGGAAAGTGTGTACGCTAATACCAGTAAAGTAATGGTTGATGTAGAAGGTGGTAATAACATGATGTACTTACCATTAGATAAAATTATGCAAAACCAGTCTTCTGGTCAGCGAGTTTTACCGCAAAGTCAGTCACGTATAAATCAACCGATTAATACTTCAAGTTCTGCTCCTGCTATGTCAGGCCGTTCAGACAGATTTAACGATGGGAGAAATTAAGCAATGAAAAACTTTTTAATTGGAACAATTGTCTTAATTTTGGTGTTAACTGTTTCTTCGGTATTTATTGTTTTTGAGGGTCAACGAGGTATTGTTTTCCAATTCTCAAAAATAAAACGTGACGCTGATAGCGGTCAAATGAAAGTGTATGAACCAGGCTTGCATTTTAAAGTTCCGTTTATTAACACTGTTCGTAAGCTTGATGCACGTATTCAAACCTTAGATGAAACTCCTGATCGTTTTGTAACATCTGAGAAAAAAGATTTAATCGTCGACTCATTTGTTAAGTGGCGAATTGTAGATTTCTCTACCTTTTACTTACGTACAGCTGGTTCGACAGACAACGCTCGTGCTTTATTAAAGCAAAAAGTAAATAATGGTTTGCGTACTGAGTTTGGTACCCGTACCATTAAAGAAATTGTTTCAGGTGACCGTAACTCGATTATGGCAAAGGCTTTAGCAAGTGCCGCAAGTAGCCGTGAAGACCTTGGCATTGAAGTAATTGACGTTCGTATTAAAGCCATTAATTTACCTGCTGAAGTTAGCGCGTCGATTTATGACCGTATGCGAGCAGAGCGTTCTGCTGTAGCAAAAGAGCATCGCTCTCAGGGTCAAGAACAGGCTGAGATTATTCGTGCAACTATTGATGCTAAAGTTACTGTAATGTTAGCAAACGCGCAGAAAGATGCACAAGAAATACGTGGTGAAGGCGACGCATTAGCGGCTAAAGTATACGCTGACTCATACGGGCAAGATCCTGAGTTCTTTAGCTTTTACCGTAGCCTTGAAGCTTATGAAAAAAGTTTCAGCAGTAAAAGTGATATCTTAGTGGTTAAACCTGATAGTGACTTCTTCAACTATTTAAAAGATGGCGCTAAAGCAAAAAAATAGCTAATCGTTTTTAATCAAAAAGCCATGACTTGTCATGGCTTTTTTGTATCCAAACCTCGGTTATAAATGACTTTCATAAATTAGAGGCGTTTAACTATAACAACTAAATTATGAGCAATAAGAGAGTAGAAGATGGTAGCAACATTATTTACGGCACTAGCTGTCGCATTAATTATTGAGGGGCTAATTCCTGCTCTTTTCCCCAATAAGTGGCGAAACTATGTCCTGAAATTAGCGGAGGAGTCAACTGCGGCTATCCGGAATATTGGTTTTAGTTTAATTATATTTGGGGCATTTATTTTATGGTTACTTTAAAGCGTACAATAAACCTTTTTATAACCCCTTTAGATAATTGAATATTTTCAAATAGCACTAAAAATCATCATTTATTACTTGGACTATAATTTTTTTTTTGATAAAATCCCCGCCTAATTTTTTATCGAAATTGAAAACATGGGCAAAAACGTCGTAGTTCTAGGCACCCAATGGGGTGACGAAGGTAAGGGTAAGATTGTTGATTTACTCACAGATAAAGCTAAGTATGTCGTACGTTACCAAGGAGGCCATAATGCAGGTCATACTCTGGTAATTGACGGTGAAAAAACCGTACTTCATTTAATTCCATCTGGTGTATTACGTGAAAACGTAAAATGTCTTATAGGCAACGGCGTAGTATTATGTCCGAAAGCTTTAATGACAGAAATCGCTATGTTAGAAGCTAAAGGTGTTCCAGTGCGTGAACGCTTACTTATTAGTGATGCTTGTCCATTAATTCTTCCATATCACAATGCTTTAGATGCTGCTCGCGAGATAGCTCGTGGTAACAAAGCAATTGGTACTACCGGTCGTGGTATCGGTCCAGCATATGAAGATAAAGTTGCACGTCGCGGTTTACGCGTTGGTGACTTAGTATGTGCAGACACTTTTGCTGTTAAGTTAAAAGAAATCGTTGAATACCATAACTTTTCATTAGAGCACTACTATAAAGTAGAGCCTGTTTGTTATGAAACGGTACTTGCTGATGCATTATCAGTTCGTGAAGTGATCCTTAACATGGTTGCTGATATTTCAGAGATTCTTGATCAAGCGCGTAAGAATGGCGAATCAATTATGTTTGAAGGTGCCCAAGGCACTTTACTTGATATTGACCATGGTACATATCCATATGTAACATCTTCAAACACAACTGCTGGTGGCGTTGCTACAGGTTGTGGTGTTGGTCCTCGTCATTTAGATTATATCTTAGGTATAACTAAAGCATACACTACTCGTGTTGGTTCTGGTCCATTCCCGACAGAATTAGATGACGAAATTGGTAATCACTTAGGTACTGTTGGCCATGAATTTGGTGCTACTACAGGGCGTGAGCGTCGTTGTGGTTGGTTTGATGCTGTTGCAATGCATCGTGCAATTCAAGTGAATAGTGTTTCAGGCTTTTGTTTAACTAAGTTAGATGTTTTAGATGGCTTAGAAACATTGAAAATTTGTACAGGATACAAAGATTCAGAAGGTAATATTATTACTGTACCTCCAACGGCTGCTGATGGTTATGAAAAAATAACACCAGTATATGAAGAAATGCCAGGTTGGTCTGAAGTTACTGTTGGAGCAACATCACGTGAAGCTCTTCCAGCAAACGCAATCGCATACATTAAGCGAATTGAAGAATTAACAGGTGTTCCGGTTGATATTATTTCAACAGGACCTGATCGTAACGAAACGATCATTTTAGTTAATCCGTTTGCAGAGTAATGATAGCTAGTTTATAAACTAACTTTAATTACTTGATAAAAACCACCTTTAGGGTGGTTTTTTTTTGTATAAAATAAATTATTTTCAAACAACTATTTGAATATAAATGCAAAGAGATAAAAGCAGAGCAATATTTAAAAATTTTAATTTCGTTACAGTTAAATGATCCAAGTAAAATATAGTCGAAAAGATCGCTGTAGTTGAAGTGAAATTCAATAAATTTAAATTAAAAATTAATCACTGAGGGAAATTACATAATTGATTAGAAAAATGTGGTGAATAGTTAGCGGGATATAGCGAATATTTAGTTTTGTGATGTGTAATAGCTATACGCTAAGGGTATGTTGACTATAGCTTATAGGACTTTTTTATATAAAAATAGCTTTGGAACATTAAGTATTATTACAATACTATATATAGGTATGCAGAATAAAAATAATAATAAATAGCATACAAGTAGATTAAAACAACAAACCTCACTTTACGCACAGGACACCATAATGACAGACTTTCGCCAACAAGCACTTGATTACCATCAATTCCCGACACCAGGGAAGATTAGTGTTGAACTTACCACACCTGCTGAAACTAGCTTAGACCTCTCATTAGCATATAGTCCTGGTGTTGCAGAGCCAGTTCGTGCGATTGCTGACAATCCTGACGACGTCTACAAGTATACAGGTAAAGGTAATACGGTAGCTGTTATTACAAATGGTACAGCTATTCTTGGCTTAGGTAATTTAGGCGGCATGGCATCAAAACCTGTTATGGAAGGTAAGGCATTGTTGTTCAAACGCTTTGCAAATATTAATTCATTCGATATTGAAGTAAAACACAAAACAGTAGAAGAGTTTGTTAACACAGTAGCTAATATTGCCGACAGCTTTGGCGGTATTAACTTAGAAGATATAAAAGCACCTGAATGTTTTGCAATTGAAAAAGCTTTGATTGAACGTTGTAAAATTCCTGTGTTTCACGACGACCAACATGGTACGGCTATTGTTACAGCAGCAGGTATGATTAATGCTTTAGAGATTCAAGGTAAAAATATTAAACATGCAAACATAGTTTGTATGGGAGCTGGTGCTGCGGCTATTGCGTGTATGGAACTATTATTAAAATGTGGAGCACAACGTGAAAAAATATATATGCTCGATACAAAAGGTGTTATTCATACACGTCGTGATGATTTAAATGAATATAAGCGCTTGTTTGCGAATAATACCGACAAACGTACGTTAGAAGATGTAATCGATGGAGCAGATGTTTTTGTTGGTGTTTCTGGTCCTAATGTTTTGTCGGCGGAGAATGTAAAGTTAATGGCTGACAATCCGGTTGTTTTTGCGTGCTCTAACCCCGATCCTGAAATAAAACCGGAATTGGCACTTTCTGCACGTGATGATCTTATCATCGCCACTGGTCGTTCGGATTACCCTAACCAAGTTAACAATGTTCTATGTTTTCCTTTCATTTTCCGCGGTGCATTAGATGTACGAGCTAGGAGAATTAATGACGAAATGAAAGTTGCAGCTGTACATGCTATTCGTGAATTAGCTAAAGAACCCGTATTGCAAGAAGTGCTTGATGCAAGCTGTGAAACTAGCTTAACATTTGGTAAAGGCTACATTATTCCAAAACCAATGGATCCACGTCTATGTGGGCGAGTAGCTTATGCGGTAGCAAAAGCCGCGGTTGAATCTGGTGTTGCAGCATTAGAAATGCCAGAAAATTACATGGCATAATAAACAAACTAACAGATATTTTGATAGTAGTTAAAGGAGAGGTTACTCTCCTTTTTTAGAGGTATAGTCATGAAAAAACCAATGAAAGCCGCATTGCTCTCCGCTTTGGTTTATCCTGGTATTGGTCAGCTGTTTTATCAGGCTTACTGGCGAGCTTTTATACTAATTATAGTTTTCTCTATAACTGTTTATTACTATCTTGAAGAGGTTGTTAGCAAATATCAGCCGCTTGTCGATAAAGTCAAATCAGGAGAAGTCGCTCTTAATAGCCAAGCACTTGCTATTGAAATATCTAGAAATCCGATTATTCTTGATCAGCAGCTTGTTAACACGCTAACTTATATCTTAATCTCATGCTGGTTGGTTGGTATTATTGACGCTTATCGTTCAGGTATAAAAAAAGACGCAAAGCGTCTTCTTAATTAACTATCAATAAAAGCTATTCATCGTCAGCTTCAAACTGACTAAAATCTGTTATCCCTTGAGCCGCTAATGCTTCACGCACGCTACGAGGTAACTTTTCAGTATTGTCTTTAGTTAAATCTTCATCATCAGGTAAAGGTTGCCCGGTGAAAGCATGTAAAAATGCCTCACATAACAGTTCACTATTTGTTGCATGGCGTAAATTATTTACTTGTCGACGTGTCCGTTCATCGGTCAAAACCTTCAAAACACGCAATGGGATAGACACAGTAATTTTTTTTACTTGCTCACTTTTTTTACCATGTTCGGCGTATGGTTTAATATACTCGCCATTCCACTGTGCCATGCAGTTACCTTTATTTGGAAAAATTATTTTTATAGGCTAGATTTTACTAGTTGTATGCCTCGAGTCAACAGTGAATGTGTAGAAGTTTAGAAGTCTAAAGTTCTTGACCGATAAATACAAAGCGTTTAGAGTTATAGACGTCCAAACATCTATTTGATTTTACTGCCCGACTGGAGCAAAAAATGACAAGTAAAAAATCAGCTACGTTAGCCGTTAGAGCCGGTATTAATAGCGATAAGCACCATGGTGCGGTTATTCCTGCTATCCATTTATCGAGTACCTATGCATTAAAGGGATTTAATGATAAACGCCAATTCGATTATTCCCGCACAGGTAACCCAACACGTGCCACGTTTGGACAAGCAATCGCCGATTTAGAACAAGGTGCGGTTGGAATAGTTACAAGTACAGGTATGTCAGCAGTACATTTAATATGCCAGCTATTAAATACTGAAGATACTATTGTTATTCCACATGACTGTTATGGGGGAAGTTACAGATTATTTACCCACTTAGCAAAACGTGGTCAATTCAAAGTTATTGTTGTTGATCAAAACAATGAACAAGCTTTAGCCGATGCCTTGTCAAAGAAACCTAAATTGGTATTGCTTGAATCACCGAGTAATCCACTATTACGCTTAGTTGACATCGAAAAAGTGACTAAAGAAAGCCATGCTGTAGGTGCTTTAGTTGCCGTTGATAACACCTTTCTTTCTCCTATTTTACAGCAGCCCCTAGTCTTGGGTGCCGATATTGTTTTCCATTCAACAACAAAATATATTAATGGTCACAGTGATGTTGTTGGTGGCGTATTAGTAACTAAAGAAAAATCACTTGGAGAAGAGCTTGCTTGGTGGGCAAACTGCATAGGTATTACAGGCTCGTCATTTGATAGTTATTTAGCACTTCGTGGTTTAAAAACATTGCCTGTGCGAATGAAACAACATCAAATAAATGCTAATCAAGTTGCACAATACTTGAAAGATCATGACGCAATTGAAGCCGTCTACTTCCCCGGCTTTTCAGATCACCCGGGTCATGAAATAGCGAAGCGACAGCAAAATGATTTTGGCGCGATGATGAGTTTTGAAATTAAAGGCGGAGTAGAAGCGGTGAAGGTGCTATTTGATAAATTAGAACTTTTTACTTTAGCACAATCATTAGGTGGTGTTGAAAGCTTAATCAGTCATCCTTCAACCATGACCCACGCAGGTATGGAGCTAGAAGCGCAAATCGCCGCAGGCATTAGTCAGTCACTCGTTCGAGTGTCGGTTGGCATTGAAGATATTACAGATATTATCAGTGACTTAGAACAAGCGTTATGCGCGAGTCAGGCTTAATACACAACCCGTAAAAGAATTAATGAGTTAATAATGACCCAGTTAAATGTAGCAGACCAGCTTTCTGCTGGAAATAATCAACTTGCCAAACATGCGATTCATGTGCATAAATTTGGTGGTAGTAGTTTAGCAACAGCACAATGCATTGAGCGTGTTGTTGATATTATTCGTCAGAACTGTCAGTTAAACGACTTAGTGGTTGTTTCAGCTAATGGTAATACTACCGACGAACTATTCAATATTTACCAACTCGCGTTAGAGAGCAATGCAGAGCTGTTGTCTGCTATTAATAATTTACAACAAACGCAAGCTGCATTAATTACTGAGCTATTAAACAGCACCAGTGCTGCTCGTTTGATTGAAGATCTATCTCGTGATACTGAACAATTAGCTGCTTGGTTAACTAACCAACCATCTGATCATCAAGCAGATATGCTGGCTTTTGGAGAGCTCTGGTCAGCTCGTCTCTTATCAGCAGTATTGAGCGAGCAAGTTTGTCCAAGTTACTCACTTGATGCACGCGATTTTCTTGTCATTAATAACGAAAAAGACTGTGCGGTAGACAACCAGCAGAGTAGCTCGAAATTTCAGCAGAACTTACAAAAAGGTAAACTAGCAGTAATTACTGGCTATATTACCAAAAATTCGCAAGGTGAAACTTGTACATTAGGCCGCAACGGTAGTGATTATTCAGCAACCATTATGGCGTCATTATCAGGTGCATTGAATGTTACACTCTGGACTGATGTCGACGGAATTTACAGTGCCGACCCACGTATAGTACCACTTGCTCGTAAGCTCCACCGTTTACCTAATGGCGTAGCAAAAGAACTTGGTCGTTTAGGCAATCCGGTTTTACATGCAAAAACATTGCAGCCATTAACAAACCATAATACACATTTACATGTCGCAAGTAGTTTTGCTCCAGAAGTTAGTGGTACCGAAATTGGCAAGTTTGGGCAAATTGCTAAGCAAGAGTTATCAGTAACTTCACTTAATGATCTATTACTGGTTAAATCGACAAGCTTATTAGGTTCGTTGGGTGAACAAGCTATTACTGAATTTTCGGCAATATGTGCTGATATTCAACAAGGCTTTATCGTAATTGCACAAGAGCAACAAAAATCGGTAAGCCAATGGTTAGCAAGTCACGATACAGAAGTGTCTTTTACACCGGTATCTATTTTGGCTATTGTCGGACACGGCGTGGTAAACCAAGGCGATATTCAGGCTCGTTTCAAGCGGGCGTTAAAGCATACTCAAACCTTACATATTGTTAACTCTGTTAGCGAACACAGCGTTATTGCGATATTAAATCAAAACTGCACAGGTGAATTACTTAACAATATTCATCATGATATGACCAAAGATGCTCGTCATATCGGAGTCGTTGTCGCTGGTCTTGGTAATATTGGCCAACGGTTTTTAGAGCTTTTACCTTCGCAGCTAAATCGTGTGTCAGCACTTGAAAACCTGCATTTAGTAGGGTTAATCACCTCAAAACAAGCTTTAATAAATACTGATGGAATAGATGTTACCCAAGCGATGACATTATACCAACGTGATGCTCAGCCATATGACAATGCGTTATTAATGTCATGGTTAACGAGTCACCCGTATGATGAATTAATTGTGGTTGATATTACTCCTAGTGAACATTTCAGCCACCTATATAAAGAGTTCTTTAAAGAAGGCATTCATGTCATTGGTGCGAATAAATGGGCTGCATCCTCAAACACGGCACATTATAATGACCTAGTTACTACAGCCGCTGAAAATAAAAGTTTATGGCTAGGTAATACTACGGTTGGTGCAGGATTACCTATTAACTTTGCAATTAATGACTTGCTTAATAGTGGCGATAGTATTACTGAAATATCTGGTATATTTTCCGGTACACTTTCATGGTTATTTGAAACCTATGATGGCAGTGTACCATTTTCAACACTACTTCTAGATGCATTGTCTCAAGGGATTACTGAACCTGATCCTCGCGAAGATTTATCAGGAAGAGATGTTCAACGTAAATTACTTATTTTAGCGCGAATGGCTGGTTTTGAATTATCTTTAGAAGATATTGACTGTCAAAACTTAGTGCCGGAATCATTGCAAGCATTACCAACTGAAGCTTTCTTAGATCAAGCTGGTCAATTAGATGAGTTTTTTGCTAGCCAGTTAAAGTCAGCAAAGGACAAGCAAGCTTGTATACGTTATGTGGCAAAATTCTCTATTGACGAACAGAACCAAGCCACAGCCAAAGTATACCTTGCAGTGTTACCTAACAGTGATGCATTCGCAAGTTTAACGCCGTGCGATAATATTTTTCAAATCAAAAGTTTGTGGTATCAAGATAATCCATTAATTATTCGAGGCCCAGGTGCTGGGCGAGATGTTACCGCGGGTGGTTTACACTCTGATTTAGTGAGTATTTGCCAACAAATTGCTGGTAAAAAACATCAAGTAAAAATTAAAGGCCTACGCTAAGTAAACGACGGGTTAAGTAAAGAGTATTCTCATTAAAAGCACAATCACTTAGGTTGTGCTTTTGTATGTTTGCAATCAAAATAAATACTTGTCTGTCATCGTAATATTTACTAGCATTCGTATAATAGAAAAATTAACTCAACATCAGGCGTAGTGCTTTATATCTATGACAAATAAAACATATAGCGACACAAACTTTACTGTTCAAGTAAAAAGCCTATTAAGTAGAACTTATGGTCGTAGCCAGTTAAAAGACTCTGTGTTAGATCGCGCTATAGAATATTATGAAAAACAGCCGTTAATAGAACATAAACTTGATGAGTTAAAAGTAAATATTGAAAAACTTTCGGCGCAAACACCAACAGATAAAACAAAACAACACATTACACGATTAGAACGCGAGCAACGAACCTTTCAAGAAGAGCTACGTTTTGAACGTAACGAACGTTACCAAGAATTGTTTAATCTTAGTCACGAAATTATCGACTTATGTGAAGGGGAGACTTTCGCTGAAAGTAACCGAAAGTCTGCGCAAGTATTAGGTACTATTCAATTAGTTAGCCCAACCGAAGGTAATAAGGTTGCAACATTAAATGAAGAGCATAAACCGCTTTATAAAAGTGTCCTTTGTTTACGATTGCTTGACCGCCTTTGTATCGACGAAAAAGTTGTTGAGCCCTATATAAAAAAAGCATTAGCTGATGTAACACCTGAAAAGTATCAAACATTTGGTATAGATAACCCTGAAGCCTATAAGCAATTTGTAGATCAAGTAAAAATTCCAATAGTTATGGCTGCATTATTACAAGATATGGGCAATAACCATGTAGACTCTATTGCCATTTTACGTGGTATAACGGGAATAGAAGATCCTTATCGAACCTTGCCCCTTGAAGACCGAAAAAAGCTATTGCAAGTGAATTATCGAGAAACGGTGAAGTATCTTGTAGATGGTATTGGTGCCGGAATGTACATTGGAAACTCCAAAGCAGATCGTGATAAATTTAATGCTGTTGAACATAAAAAGCTTCTGTTCATTAAACATTTATTGAAAAGCGCAGTAAACCCTAAAGAGGGGATTGGTAATATATTAAAAGTGCCACAAATCTATAGCTCTATTATCTTGTCAACTAAAGCTAGTTACAACTACAAGTTACTGCCTAAAGTATTCCAAGCGCTTAATCAAAATGCTGAAAGAGGTGCCTGTAGTCAAGTTGTGGTTGATGCGCTTGTTAAGATAACAGGGCACTTTCCTCAGGGCTACGGCGTTACATACATCCCTTATGATCAAGATATAGACGATCGTTACGAATATGCGGTTGTGTGTCAACTTTACCCTAAAAACCCTGAGCAGCCTATTTGCCGAGTTACGACTCGCAATCTAGCCTTCATGGGACATGGGCAAGAAGTTGAGGTGAAAAAGTCCTCTAATCTTTATTTTGTAGAAACAGCTAAAAACTTCTCTACTATAAGTAAAGATCGTTTACATGAAATTTTAGAATTACTCGCGTCCAATTACCATGAACGAAAACAGCTTGATCTAGTTCCTCGCTGTTGGCAGCCAACAGAGTTTTTTACATTAAAGGCAAATCAAAAACTGTGGAATAAAGCTAATTAGTCATACAGCTAAAAGCTTTTTCACCGTCAGGTTAAATTTAAGGTAAAATACTTCCCATAATTCTGTACTACTTTTGGAAAACCTTGTGAGCGATCAACAAAAACGACTCAATAAATTTATCAGCGAATCTGGTTACTGCTCGCGACGAGCTGCCGATAAACTGATTGAAGAAAGTCGAGTTAAAATTAATGGTCAAGTCCCTGAATTAGGCACTAAAGTACAACCAGGTGACGTTGTCTTTGTCGACGGCAAACGTATCGGCGCTATGCCTGCTAATAAGTCTGACAGGGTGTATATCGCATATAACAAACCTATTGGCATCACTTGTACTACAGAGCTACATGTTCGGGGTAATATCATTGACGCTATTGGTCATTCAGAACGTATTTTTCCGATTGGACGATTAGATAAACCTTCAGAAGGTTTAATTTTTCTGACCAGTGATGGCGATATAGTTAACAAGATCTTACGAGCAGAAAACTCTCATGATAAAGAATATATTGTCACTGTTGATAAACCTATCAGCGAGCGCTTTATTTTACGTATGTCTAAAGGCGTGCCTATTTTAGGAACAATTACCAAGCCCTGTATTGTTAAAGTGAAGAGCAAATTTGAATTTCGAATTATTCTAACACAAGGATTAAATCGTCAAATTCGTCGTATGTGTGAATATTTAGATTATGAAGTTTTGAAACTTAAGCGTTCACGTATTATGAGCGTAGAACTGGGGTCTTTAAAGCCTGGACAGTGGCGAGACTTAACAAAAGAAGAAATGACTGAAATTAATAGCGCTGTAGCAACTTCAACGAAAACAGCTTTACCGAAAGAAGACGATGAATCTGCTGATCCATGGGCAACGGTAATTGCGGTCAACGATATAAAAACAGATATAGAAAATGATACTGAAAAGTAAAAGCTAAATATTAATATCTTACAACGCCTAGCATGATGAATTTTAGGTAATAAAAAAGGACGCTTAAGCGTCCTTTTTTTATAAGAGTAATTAATTAACTCTTATTTTCTAGCAGCATCTTTTGCTTCTTTAGCTGCTTTAACTTCAGCTATAACAGTTTCAGCTACGTTGTTTGGACAAGGCATGTAGTGAGAAAATTCCATTGAGAATTGACCACGGCCAGATGTCATTGTACGTAAAGATCCGATGTAACCGAACATTTCTGAAAGAGGTACGTCAGCTTTAATACGAACACCAGAAACACCAGCGTCTTGACCACCGATCATGCCACGACGACGGTTTAAATCACCAATAACATCACCAACGTGATCATCAGGAGTAAACACATCAACTTTCATGATTGGTTCGATTAACTGAGCACCAGCTTTTGGAATTGACTGACGGAAAGCACCACGAGCAGCAAGTTCAAATGCAACAGCAGATGAATCGACCGCATGGAAACCACCATCGTATAATTCAATTTCAACGTCAAGTACAGGGAAGCCAGCAAGAACACCAGTATCCATCATGCCTTTGAAGCCTTTCTCGATTGCTGGGAAGAATTCTTTAGGAACATTACCACCAACAACAATAGAGTTGAATACGAAACCAGAACCAGGTTCGCCAGGCTTAATACGGTAATCAATTTTACCGAACTGACCAGAACCACCAGATTGCTTCTTATGTGTGTAAGAATCTTCAATCTCTGAAGTAATTGTTTCACGGTAGGCAACTTGTGGCTTACCTACTTCTAATTCAACACCGTAAGTACGTTTTAGAATATCTACTTTGATATCTAAGTGAAGTTCACCCATACCAGATAAAATCGTTTCACCTGAATCAATATCAGTTTCAACTTTAAAAGTAGGATCTTCTGCAACCATTTTACCGATAGCAAGACCCATTTTCTCAGTTGAACCTTTATCTTTTGGTGATACAGAAATTGAAATTACAGGCTTAGGGAATACCATAGCTTCTAAAACAATTGGGTCTTTAGGATCACATAAAGTGTGACCTGTTTGAACGCCACTCTTCATACCAACAATCGCGATGATATCACCGGCTTGTGCTGAAGTAAGTTCGTTACGATCATCAGCTTGCATTTCACACATACGACCAACACGCTCAGTTTTACCTGTTGCAGCGTTAAGAATTGTATCGCCTTTCTTCAATGTACCTGAATAGATACGTACGAAAGTTAATGTACCAAAACGGTCATCTGTGATTTTAAATGCTAATGCTTTAAATGATTCATCAGCAGAAACAGTCGCTACTGCACCAGTAGGTTCACCTGCTTCATCAGTAAGTGGCTGAGCATCAACTTCTGTTGGAGAAGGTAAGTAATCAACAACAGCGTCAAGAATATTTTGAACACCTTTGTTTTTGAAAGCAGAACCACAGTAAGTCGGGAAGAAGTCCATAGTACGTGTACCTTTACGGATACAACGCTTGATATCTTCCATTGAAGGCTCAGTACCTTCTTCTAGGTATGCTTCGAAAAGGTCATCATCTTGCTCAAGAGCAGTTTCAAGAAGCATTTCACGGTATTCTTCTACTTTATCAACCATGTCCGCAGGAACATCTTGGATTTCAAAGTTTTCAGGAAGACCTGTGTCATCCCATACCCATGCTTTACGCGTAAGAAGGTCAACAACACCAGTAAACTCGTCTTCAGTACCAATTGGTAATACCATAACAAGTGGGTTAGCACCTAATACGTCTTTAGTCTGCTTAACAACACGGTAGAAATCAGCACCTAAACGGTCTAACTTGTTTACAAAGATAATACGGGCAACTTCTGAGTCATTCGCATAACGCCAGTTAGTTTCTGATTGTGGCTCAACACCACCAGAACCACAGAAAACACCAACGCCGCCATCAAGAACTTTAAGTGAACGGTAAACTTCAACAGTGAAATCAACGTGACCAGGAGTATCGATAACGTTGAAACGGTGATCGTTCCAAAAACAACTTACTGCAGCAGACTGTATGGTAATACCGCGCTCAGCTTCTTGTTCCATGAAATCAGTTGTTGATTCACCGTCATGTACTTCACCAGTTTTATGGATCTGACCAGTTAATTTAAGGATACGTTCAGTTGTTGTGGTTTTACCAGCATCAACGTGAGCGAAGATACCAATGTTTCTGTATTTGGATAAATCTGCCATTACATTACTCTATTTAATTGAATCACTAAAAAAGTGGAATTGTTGAAAATTTGCGCGCGAGTATACCATTAACAAAAGCAAATCCATAGAAAATTGATAAATAATTATAATTTTCTACATATATATAGCAAAGTCAATAAGCCAGAAAAAGGGTAAACTAACTTTTTTAGATGCCTGTATGCAGTCGTATTAAATTTTATTAAAAATGTTGCGACGTTAATCGATGCTCAATTGTAATAGTAGTATCTCAACCAATAAGGATGTCTTTTGCATAAATGGAATAATCAACTAATAGACAAAATGTTAAATGGAGATACACAAGCCCAAGCATGCTGTTATCAGGAGTTTTCAAGTATTATTTATACCTCTATCTATAACATATGTAGAAATAGTGCCAATGCCAGTGACTTGCTCCAAGATACATTTATTGACGCTTTTGTAAGTATCGAACAATACAATAGCAACTATGCCTTTGTTGCATGGCTAAAAGGCATAGCGTTTAACAATACCTTTAACTTCATTAAGCGACAAAAAATTGCTAACCGAGCAGTAGAGTATTTAAAAGAAGTACCTCCGCTTGAGTCCTCATTTAATGAGGTTATAAGCCAAAATAATTTACTTGAATACTTATTAGATAAAGTGAGCGAAAACGAACGGCTGATTTTATGGCTATATATAGTGGAACAATATAGCCATGACGAAATTGCAAGTTTAGTTTCACAAAGCCCAAGTTATTCCAAGTCAATTGTCTCACGTTGCTTGCAAAAATTAAGAAATAAATCAGAGGTTAAACAGTATGCATATTAATAAGCATAAATTAGTAGATAGCCTTACACCGGTAGAACAGGCTCATCTTAAGTCGTGTCAATCCTGTGCATTTGAATATGAATCATTAAAGCAACTTTCAAGCTCAGCAGAGACTATTGAGCTTTTACAGCCACCTGTAAGTGATTGGTTAGCCATTCAAGAGAAAATGTCTAAAGTGCAACCGGCGCATAAACCGAAAAAGGCAAAGAAAATGCCATTGGTTCAGTATTTTATCAGTGCCGCAGCATCGGTCACTTTAATTATTGTTGGCTGGCTAAGTTGGAATAATCATCAACTGCAAAATCAGCTAGATCAGGTATTAATGGTGAACGTGCAGTTAGAGCAACAATTAGCCACCCACGAATTCTTGACCTATCAACAAAGTCAGCTCTTACTGAAGGTCAGAAAAGTGGAAGCGCAATTGGTAAATGAAAAACAATCAACTAAGAAATTACTTCTGTTAGAGCAACGCAGCTTTTTAATGACAGAGATGATCAATGATAAAGGAGAAGAACATGAATATAGTATCTAAGGATTGGCAAACAAAAACGTTAAAGCTATTAATAAGTACTACCGTGCTGAGTCTCAGTTTAGCTTTACCTGTTAGCGCTATGGAATGTAGTACCTTAACTTTACCAACCTTCGAGCATAACAATAAAAAACATGTAGTTTTGTTGTCTGCGCACAATGTTAATTCTCAGCCGAAGCGCAAGATGTATTATCCAAGAAAGGTCGTTAATGCAGGTGAAAAAACATACTCGCTGTCACCGGGCAAGCATAGCTTAATTCTCGCCGTAACTCCCGCGTTATCAAGAGGTAAATGGGCACATGCTCTCGGGTATAGTAACCGTGATAAAACATTGGTTGACACATTAGGCGCAAAGCAGATTATTGTTCAAATAGATACCAAAGCCAACTATGCCTATCAATTGCAAGTATCTAGTACCGGTGAACAGCCGTTTAAAGTCAATATTTCAGAGCAACCAACAGACTGTCAGTTAGAGCACGATGTCGATTTTCAAGCGCAAAGCCGCGCCGAAAATATTGATGAATTACCTGCACTTCAGCTGCCTAAGTTAATGGACTATCGATTAAACCAATTGATGACTAAAATTGCAGACTTTCACTTAGCAAACCATCAGATGATAACCTTTGCCAACTTTCTGCCTACGGTTAGCCATGATGCTTTTGGTCTTGTGGTTGATAACGAGCTTGAAAAAAAAGGCACCGCGATTAAAGTATTATCAGTACAGCCTTACTCCATAGCTAGTAGACTAACCTTGTTAAGTGGCGATCGCATCACTCACTTAGACAAGCTCAAGGTATCAGAAGCTAAGGGGTCGCCAACAGACTTACTTAAAGAGTATATAGCTGCTATTTATATAGGGAAAACAATCAGAATTAAGCTAATACGTAACGGTGAAACTGTCGACATAGTACAAACATTTACTCCATTGATGGTACCAGCTGCAAGCTATCAATTGACTAGCTCGAATATACCCATAGAGCAAGAGCAAAGTTTACGTACCTATAATAAATTAAGCGCTGAGCTTAATTTTGAATATAACCAATTGATGTTAGAAATTTTTGACTTTATGCAAAATAAGGCGCCAGAACTCGAGGCCATTACGATTAATCATCTACCAAAAGTTAATCGACGCTTTGGCCTTGCTGGCGCAATTAACTCCGCTGATAACCCATTTGGCTTAATAATTGAAACCATTGATATCGACAGCACCGCAGAGCAGATTGGCTTAAAAAAAGGCGATGTATTAGTTAAGATTAATGGTCAGCAATTTTCCCGTAACAATATTAAGCAACTGTTACCCATGTTAGCAACCTTGCCCATAGGAGAAACATTCTCTATCACCGTTGAGAGAATGGGGCAACTAATAACCTTGCAACAAAAGTATCAGCCAGTAACCTTTGTCGCTTATAACTTGACTATCGATCTAGCTTCAAAGTTAAGGGCAGATATAAATGTGGCGAGTATAGCCGAAATGAATCGCAGCAAAGCATTATCTAAACGTCTACGCTCAGGAATGGGTTCAATGAGAGGGATGGATAAGGGGGAAAATTCGGGTAGGCCAACTAAATAGATTCATGGAAATATACGGAGTTTGGGGAATTACTACGTAGAATTACAGGTAATAAAGTGCTCTTATTATTAATGCTGTAAGGTTAAATATCTCTTGTTTGGCGCTATATATACTGAACCCACAGAGCTATCGTAAAGGAAGTTTGGCCCGACTATAGATTAAGAGTAAATAGTCGGGTGATTTTTACGTGCTAACCTTCAATAGCTTATTTTGCTCGTGTAACTTGTGTCTAAATTTATTGAGGAAGGGACTCTAAAATAATTGCATTGTAAAATAGACGTAATACAAGACTAATGCTTTGAAAAGATGGAGATAATGCCAAGGTACTCACAAGTTAAAAACCGTAAAATAAAATTTTTATTGCATTTATGCAACCCTTTCAACTTCTCAGCTGTTATATAAGGTATAAATAAAAATAAAAGGCTGTGCTTTTGGAACAATGGAATGAATCCTTAGTTAATAAAATGAAAGAAGGCGATGC
>Ga0209292_1001251_pt1 | contig 31354 bp, 25 predicted proteins | sample GOMGulsemesocosm_2_FD_184634 | JGI IMG/M metagenome (GOLD analysis project Ga0209292, IMG submission 184634) | Methane-oxidizing microbial communities from mesocosms in the Gulf of Mexico - GOM9C Gulf of Mexico (SPAdes) (version 2) | ecosystem: Environmental > Aquatic > Marine > Cold seeps... | reverse complement strand
TGGCGGAGAGATAGGGATTTGAACCCTAGATGGGCTATAAACCCATGCCGGTTTTCAAGACCGGTGCATTCGACCACTCTGCCATCTCTCCAGCGAGGCGTATAATATAGTAATATTAGATCAATGCAAGTCTCAAAATAACTTTTTCGAAAAAATAAAATCAATTGCTCAAATTAACACCGAACAATTAGGTTGACCTGCCATATTATGACAATTCTCATCTTGTGTTATAGTACTAATGAGTTAATACTTACTGGTGTCTATACTTACATCATACAAAAAGTATTTTAAATTATAATTACGGAGTAAATCTATGGAACACCGCACGGCATATAGCGCCAGCAATGAATCGGCCCTGTCGATTAACAAAGTTTTGCGTAACACCTATTCACTGTTAGCAATGACGTTAACTTTCAGTGCAGTTACCGCATTCATTAGTTTCCAAATAAACTTGGGCACCATTGGCTATTTCGGCTTTTTAATCGCTGGTTTCATCAGCCTGTTTATTGTTCATAAAAAAGCTGACACTGCTGCCGGCCTTTTTTGGACCTTCGTATTTACCGGTTGCATGGGTATGGCTTTAGGTCCAATCCTAAGTCGTTACTTAGCCTTAAGTAACGGCACCGAGATTGTAATGCAAGCTCTTGGCGGCACAGCACTCATTTTCTTTGGCTTATCAGCATACGCATTAACCACTAAGAAAGACTTCTCGTTCCTTAATGGTTTTTTGTTTGTTGGCATGATGGTTGTTGTTGTTGCAATGATTGCTAACATTTTCTTAGCCATTCCTGCGATGAGCTTAGCCATTAGCGCAGCAGTAGTGATGTTGATGTCTGGGTTTATCTTGTTTGATACCAGCCGCATCATTAACGGTGGCGAAACTAACTATATTCGCGCAACTGTTTCTTTGTATTTAAACATCTACAACATCTTTATTCACCTACTTGCCCTACTTGGCTTTTCAGATGATTAATGGTTAGAAAAAACGTATAATCAAAACTCCGCTATCGCGGAGTTTTTTTTTGCTTTATACCAAGGTTCATCATGTCTCAAAGTTTTGTACTTATTGTCAATAGTGACCCGCAAAGCCAAGGCGCCCAGAGTGCGTTAAAGTTTGCCACTGCGTTACTCGAGTCGGGCCAAATTCTGACACAAGTATTCTTTTACCAAGCCGGTATCTATGCCAGTAATAGTCTAACTAGCCCTGCTAGCGATGAAGCTAATTTGTTAGAGCAATGGCAGCAGTTACATCAAACTCATCAAGTTGAGCTTATTACCTGCGTGGCAGCATCACTACGCCGTGGTGTGGTTGATCCTGAGTTAGCCCAGCAGCAGCAACTAACGGGTGATAATTTAGCGACAGGCTTTCGCCTTGGTGGCCTTGGCGAGTTTGTAACCAGCTCAGCCAAAGCCGATAAATTAATTCAATTTTAGGAGCGCTGATGAAAAATTTAGCTGTTATCAATTCTTCAGCGCCTTACGGCTGCAGTAATTACCGTGAATCGATAGATCTGCTGTTGGCTAATGCCAGCTATGATCGCCCCGTTGCCTTGTTTTTCGTCGGTGATGGTTTATATCAATTACTCAACAACCAAGCCCCTGAAACGATTGAAGCGAAAGATATTAGCAAGATGTTTGGTTTATTAGACCTGTACGATATCGAAGATATTTACTTTTGTCAGCAATCACTCACACAGCGTAATCTTGATCCGCAGAGCTTGTTAGTTGAAGGCGAAGTATTATCGCCACAGCAGTGGTTTGCTCAATTGGCACGTTACGATCAAGTGGTGAATTTCTAATGATGTTATTGATCCTGACTAAAAGCCCATTTATAAAAGCGTTGCCCGGACCTATTGAGCACGCCAGCATTATTTTAACCCAAGACGCGGTTATCGCGGCTACGCTGCCTTTATCGCTGACTGATTATCATAAAATTTATGCCTTAGCCGATGATGTAAGCGCACGCGGATTAACCAATCAGGTTAATGACACCATAGAAATTATTAGCTACGCTCAGTTCGTAGCACTTACTTTAACGCATCAGCCCCTTGTAAACTGGTAACAACAGAAGATTAAGCATGTCAGCAATTAACTATCAAGGCATCGAGTATGCCGTCGACAAACACGATTATCTACTTAATTTAGATGATTGGAGCCAAGAACTAGCCATTCATATTGCTTCACTTGAAAGCATTACAATGACCGAGGAGCACTGGGAAGTTGTGCTATTCATTCGTCAATTTTATATCGAGTTTAATACCAGCCCTGCAGTGCGCATGCTGGTAAAAGCGGTGGCTAAGAAATACGGACCAGAAAAAGGTAATAGCCGTTATTTATATGGTTTATTCCCTCAAGGCCCCGCCAAGCAGGCAACCCGTATTGCTGGTTTACCCAAGCCTGCCAAATGTATTTAATGTCATTGATATAATACCCATTACCCTAAATCGCAGACAAAAAAATCCCGCTCAGTCAAACGAGCGGGATTTTTATTACTTATGATTTAACGTTATGTTCTATCGTCTTATGACTCAGGGTAAGTAACGCTGCCTTCTAGTCTTAACGATTGGATAAATGAGCGGTAATTCGTATCAGACTGTAAACGCTGTAATCTTGTTAATACGTTAGGTAACTGCGCCGTTAAATCAGTAGCGTCGCTAACACCAGTTAACGATACAATCGCTTGACCGTTTGTTGTAGTCACTAAGATATTGGCAAATTTACCATCGGCAGGTTTAGCTAAACTAAAGGCTGCTTTAACAATAGCTGGGTCGATATCACGTGACTGACGTGAAAGGGCTGATTGTTGACTAACAGCTTGATCCGCTACTTCTTTACCTTCATTCCAGCTAGTTAAAAATTGCTGGGCTGTCGTTTTCACTAACTCAGTAGATTTTTGATACGCTAATATGCTGGTGATTTGTGCTGACACATCGCTTTGTGGCTTGATTTCGCTTGGTTGGTGCTCTTTCAGACGAATAACAATATGGTGATCTGGTGTCACTTCGATAACATCAGAGTTAACCGCGTCAACTAACACAGCCTCTGAAAAGGCACTGGTAACAACGGCTGCGAAATTAACAGTTGCTGGCACATTTGCACGTGAAAACAACTCAGTTTCTTTCACTGTAGCGCCAATACTGCTAGCGGCTTCATCTAAGCTTTCTGGTATTTCAAAGCTTAAATCTGCCAGTTGCTGCTGGGCTTCATAAAATAATTCTTTCGCTTCAGCCTGCTCCAGTTGTAGGCGAATAGCATCGGTCACTTGGGCTAACGGCTTAGTCACTTGTGGCTCAAGATCGGTTACTTTGATGACGTGATAACCAAACTCTGATTTTACCAGTGGTGATACCTGCCCTTTCGTGAGTGCAAATGCAGCACGTTCAAATTCAGGATCCATCACACCTGGTTCAATCCAGTCCAGATCACCACCGTTTTCGCCACTAAAACTATCATCTGATAATTCTTTAGCTAGTTGAGCAAACTCAGCGCCAGCGTTAAGCTTATCAAGTACAGATTGTGCTTTTGATTTATCTGCGGCATCGTCGCCTGATGCCGCAATTAAGATATGCGATACCTTGCGACGAGCGTCAGTTTGATACTGGGCGATGTTTTCTTCATAGGCCGTTTGAATCGCGTCATCGTTAACACTAACTTGATCCATAAGATCGGCTACTTTCAATTCAACATATTGTAAACTAACCAGTTCTTGCGTTTTAAACTGACCATTGTTTAGCTCATAATAATCGCTAATTTGTTGTTCTGAAATAGCGATGTCATGATTAAAATCTTGTGTTTTTAATTCTATATAACGAATATCGCGCAGCTGTTGCTCTAATGTCGCTGTCGCAATACTTTCATTTTCTAGCACAAAGTCAGTGCCAATCACGGCAGTCATTAATTGCTGACGAGTCATGTCTAGGCGAAGTTTTTCGCGGAACTGCTCAACGCGATAGCCGGCGCGGCGAATTAAACTTAAATAGCGATCGTTGTCGAATTGGCCGTCAACTTGAAATTCAGGCATGGTAACAATGGCTTGTTTAATTTCGTCATTGCCCACTCTCAGGCCCATTTTTTGAGCCATCTGTTCAATTAATTGATCAGCAACTAATCGCTCAAGCACGCCTTGACGGATCCGAGCCATGTAAGCATTGTCAGATGAGATAGCTTGAAACATTTCGCCAAATTGGTTTTGTAAGCGAGAACGTTCTTGCTGAAATTGCTGCTCGAGTTCAGCCGAACTAATTTCGACGCCATTAACAACTGCGGCGGGTACTGCGGTGCTGCTGCCTAAATAGCTACCAATACCTGCGAGGGCAAATGATAAAATCACAACACCAAGAATTGATTTGGCAACAATCCCTTGCGAACCATCACGTATTTTTTCTAACATTTGAGCCTCTTCCTACTTATTTTATCCATTTAACTTTTAACCGGTTTGCCAGCTATATTTGGCGCATTGAACGGCTATCGGTTCAATTTAACGGGTTAAAAAACATTTAATAACAACGGAATATATTACCAGTAAAATCTAGTGTAAGCCATCTAAAACCCAGGTTTTAGATATGCAAAAAGCCGCTTTATTAGCGGCTTTTTCTTAGCGGATTGAAGTTATCAATCTTAGCTATTTACTGCATCTTTAAGCGCTTTACCGGCTTTAAAAGCTGGTACATTAGCCGCTGCAATTTTAATTTCAGCACCCGTTTGTGGGTTACGACCAGTGCGCGCTGCACGTTGGCGAACTTCAAACGTTCCAAAACCAACTAGAGAAACTTTATCGTCTTCTTTTAATGCGCCAGTAACTGCGTCGATGAAAGAGTCCAGTGCACGGCCAGCTGCCGCTTTAGAGATATCTGCACCACTTGCAATTTGGTCAATTAGTTCCGATTTATTCATGTTATCCCCTTCAATTTTTCTTGTTACAGCAGCTTAATTTCCTGAGCTGTGTCTTTATATTATTAGGTAAATAAAATTCACCTAGCTTAAAAAAAGTGTCCGTTCTGTCCTGAATACAGCCAAGCTATATCAAGCTATAGCAGGTTTTCAGAGCAATTCGACAGCAGCTAGGCTACCACAGTTTTTACTATTTAAAACTACTTTTTTAGCTATTTGGTGTTTTTTATCTATTTATTCGACATTTCTGTTGTATTTTGAGCACTTTGCACCGAAAAACCTTGTGGATCATGCTCTAACGCCAGTGTTAATACTTCATCAATCCAACGAACAGGGAAAATTTCCAAGTCGCCGATAACATTTTCCGGAATTTCTTCAAGGTCTCTTTCATTTTCAAATGGGATTAAAACGCGCTTAATTCCACCTCGATGAGCCGCTAATAGTTTCTCTTTTAAGCCACCAATCGGCAATACTTCACCGCGCAAGGTAATTTCACCTGTCATCGCGACATCAGCACGCACCGGATTGCCGGTTAAACTCGACACTAAGGCAGTACACATTGCTATGCCAGCACTGGGGCCATCTTTAGGCGTAGCGCCTTCTGGCACGTGCACATGAATGTCACGCTTTTCATAGAAGTCAGAATTTATCCGTAACTTATCTGCGCGTGAGCGCACCACGGTCATTGCTGCTTGAATTGATTCTTTCATGACATCACCAAGCGAACCGGTGTAGTTAAGTTTGCCTTTACCAATCACAGACGCTGTCTCAATGGTCAGTAGCTCACCACCAACTTCGGTCCATGCTAGACCAATAACTTGACCTATCTGACTTTTTTCACCGGCTTTGCCATAATCAAAACGTTGAACTCCTAAGAATTCATTTAGGTTTTCACCATCAACAATAACTTTACCTTTGACTTTCTTAAGTAAAATTTTCTTGACCGCTTTACGACAAATTTTCGATATTTCACGCTCTAACGAACGAACTCCGGCCTCACGGGTATAATAACGAATAATCCCCATAATCGCGCTGTCAGTTATTTCTATTTCGGTGCTTTTAAGGCCGTTACGTTCTATTTGCTTTTGCAATAGATGTTTAATCGCGATATTAAGTTTTTCATCTTCGGTGTAACCAGATAGTCGGATTACTTCCATGCGATCAAGCAAGGGCCCTGGGATGTTCATCGAATTCGAGGTCGCGACAAACATCACATCGGACAAATCATAATCGACTTCAAGGTAGTGATCATTAAAGCTGTTATTTTGTTCCGGATCTAGCACTTCAAGTAAGGCAGAAGCGGGATCGCCGCGCATGTCTGACGCCATTTTGTCGATTTCATCAAGCAAGAATAGTGGGTTTTTAACCCCTACTTTCGCCATTTTCTGAATCAACTTGCCTGGCATAGAACCAATATACGTTCGGCGATGACCTCTAATTTCTGCTTCATCACGTACGCCACCCAGCGCCATTCGCACATAGTGACGTCCGGTTGCTTTAGCAATAGACTGTCCTAGCGAGGTTTTACCAACCCCTGGAGGGCCAACCAAACATAAAATGGGTCCTTTCAATTGGCGCACTCGTGACTGCACTGCTAAATACTCTAAAATGCGTTCTTTTACTTTGTCTAAACCGTAATGGTCGGTATTAAGAACCACTTCAGCCTTCGTTAAGTCTTTCTTAACTTTACTGCGCTTTTTCCACGGTACAGATAACATCCAGTCAATATAACTGCGCACCACGGTTGCTTCAGCTGACATTGGCGACATCATTTTAAGTTTTTGTAATTCAGCTTCTGTTTTTTTCTTGCCCTCGGCGGTCATGCCAGAGTCTTTAATTTTTTGTGCCAGCTCTTCCATTTCATCTGGTGTGTCGTCTAACTCACCAATTTCTTTTTGAATCGCTTTCATTTGCTCATTGAGATAATACTCACGTTGCGATTTTTCCATTTGCTTTTTAACCCGCGTACGGATTTTCTTTTCCATGTGTAGTAAGTCAATTTCTGACTCCATCATGGTTAGCAAATATTCTAATCGCTCGTTGATCCCTTCGATCTCTATAACCTTTTGCTTGTCTTCAAGGCTCAAGGTCATATGAGCGGCCATGGTGTCGGCTAAACGTGCGGCATCTTCAATACCAGCAAGTGACGTTAGGACTTCAGGCGGAATTTTTTTGTTAAGCTTAATGTAAGCATCAAACTGGCTTACCGCCGTGCGAATTAAGACTTCCTGCTCTAAATCGTCGAGCGCCTGAGTCACAATATATTGCGCGTCGGCACTGATTAGGTCGTCTTCATTATATAATTTATTGATCCGGGCACGTTGGTTACCTTCAACGAGTACCTTAACGGTACCGTCTGGCAATTTTAATAGCTGCAAGATAGTTGCAACGGTACCAACCTGATAAATTTCGTCTAATTCAGGTTCATCAACATCAGCATCTTTTTGCGCGACGAGTAAAATTAATTTGTCTTGCTCCATGGCTGTCTCTAAGCAACGAATGGATTTTTCGCGCCCGACAAACAGCGGAATAACCATGTGGGGATACACGACAACGTCGCGTAAAGGTAGTACTGGAATATTGATGCGTTCTAAGCGCTCTAATGGCATAATTCGCCCTCTTACTTGGGATCGACAAACAGTTATCATTCTTATATTGGGATCAATAACTAAACTTCAATCACCTTGGATAAAAATAGCTCAAATTTATTATTTACAGCGCTGCGCAGATACACAAGTATTTTTTCATAAGTCACAAAAAAAAGACGCCAAAATGCGTCTTTTTTAATCAAACTTGTGTTTTTAACTTACTTTACGCCTAATTCACGTAAACGCTCATCAAGGTAACTATCTGCAGTGTAGCGATCAGATAATACGACTTCAGGATTCGGGTGCAAGAATAATGGCAATGAAATACGTGATTTTTCGCTGCGCTCACCGCTCGGGTTAATCACACGATGAATAGTTGACGGGAAGTAACCGCCAGACGCTTCTTGCAACATATCACCGATGTTAATAATGATATTACCAAAGTCACAAGGTACATCGACCCAAGTGCCATCTTTGGCAATAACTTGTAAACCTGGCTCATTGGCCGCAGGTAAAATTGTTAACAAGTTAATATCACCGTGAGCAGCGGCTCTGATCGCACCAGGCTCTTCAGCGCCAGTCATTGGTGGGTAATGTAAAATACGCAGCAAAGTGCCGTCGCTATCTTTAATCATTGACGGTAATGACTGGCTGTAATTTTTAGCAATGGCGCTTGGTGTGTGCTCTTCGACCCAACCCAGTAGCTCTTGTGCTAGTTCATTGGCTAATGCGTAATATTCCATGATTTGCACTTTCAGGTGCGGCGGCATCTTGCCCCAAGGGTAAACATGAAAGTATTCTTTAATATCTTTTATGTTGTTGCCTTTGGCCACTTCAGATACTGATGCAGGGAAGAAGCCATCTTGAGTTTTTGGATCAAACAAAAATTCATCTTTAGCATCGCTGATAAAAAACTGATACCAAGACTCGTAAATCGCCTCAACTTTTTCTTTTGCAATCGGGTGATTGGTCAAGACACCAAAACCGGTGTTATGCAAAGATTCAACAAAGCGCTTTGGCGCGTCGCTCGCGGTATAGTCAACAGTTAAAACGTTCATAGATTATTTCTTATCTTTAAGTTAATTAATCGATACCACCATCAGGTAACCCGCTATATTGCAGTCAGCGGCTCTAGGGCATTTTCGGCTAAATTGTACGTTTTGCTGAGAGAGATTTATATCACAGCCGAGTAATATTAGCTGCCTTTGTTATATTTTGAGGCACTGATCACAATTATATAACAAAACAAAAAAGCCACCTTAACGGTGGCTTTGAATAAGTGTTTGACTGGTTTTAGTCAGTGCAAGGCTTACTTAAGGTAAACCTTGCACCAAACGGGTTAACCAATATTAACGCGTGCATTACGGAACATCCGCATCCACGGGCTATCTTCTTGCCACTCGTCTGGGCGCCATGAGTTAGCCACGGCTCTAAATACCCGTTCAGGGTGCGGCATCATAATGGTGACACGACCATCGTTAGTCGTTAAACCAGTAATACCGGCAACTGAACCGTTAGGGTTCGCTGGGTATTGCTCAGTTACCTGACCGTGGTTATCAACAAATTTCAACGCAACAGTACCGCTGCTCAATGCGGTATCAATGGCTTGCTGATCTTTAAATTCAGCATGACCTTCGCCGTGAGATACCGCAATGGGCATCCGTGAACCTGCCATGCCATCAAAGAATACTGATGGGCTCTTTTGTACTTCAACCAAACTAAAGCGTGCTTCAAAACGCTCCGATTTGTTCTGTACAAAATGCGGCCATAAATCGGCACCAGGAATAAGCTCTTTAAGGTTAGACAGCATCTGACAACCGTTACAAACACCTAACGAGAAGGTATCTTGACGACTAAAGAAGTCGCTAAATTGACCGCGCGCCAATTCGTTGAACAAAATTGATTTAGCCCAGCCTTCACCCGCGCCTAATACGTCACCGTAAGAGAAACCGCCACAAGCGACTAAACCATTAAATTGCGCTAACGATACGCGACCCGACAATACGTCAGACATATGAACATCAATCGCATTAAAACCAGCACGATTAAATGCCGCGCCCATTTCAACATGCGAGTTAACACCCTGCTCACGTAAAATAGCCATTTGCGGCTTAGCACCGGTTAATATAAACGGTGCAGCAACGTCTTTGTTTAAATCAAAACTTAAATTAACGTTTAAGCCTGGGTTATTATCGTCAAGCTTTGTTGCAAGCTCTTGCTCTGCGCAGGTTGGATTGTCACGCAGCTTTTGCATTTCATAACTGGTTGACGACCACAGTTGGCGTAAATCACGACGATTAGCACTAAATACCGCTTGGTCATTAGCTATAATTGTTACCGCATTGTCAGCAGTAACAGTGCCGATAACTTGGCTAACATTGCTTAAACCATGCTTAGCTAATTCTTGATTCACAAGCGCTAAGTCAGCAGTTTTAATTTGAATGACTGCGCCAAGTTCTTCATTAAACAACTGAGCCAACAGATCTGTATCGTTTGCTAGTGTTAACTGAACGCCGGTATTACCAGCAAAGGCCATTTCAGTGACAGTAGTAAATAAACCACCGTCTGAACGATCATGGTAAGCCAGTAGCTTGCCTTGCGCTAATAACGTCTGAACCGCATCGAACATGCCTTTTAGTAACGCTGGGCTATCAACATCTGGGGTATCTGTACCCAGTTGCTTATAAACTTGCGCCAATACGCTGCCGCCTAAACGGTTTTTGCCAGCACCTAAGTCAATCAGCAATAACGAAGTATCACCTTGATCAGTACGAAGTTCTGGTGTTAGCGTGTTACGAACATCGGTCACGACGGCAAAGGCCGTCATCACCAATGATAATGGTGAGGTTACTGTTTTATCTTCGCCGTCTTCCTGCCACTGGGTTTTCATCGACATTGAGTCTTTACCCACTGGAATGGTAATACCCAGCGCCGGACATAGTTCTTCACCAATCGCCTTAACCGCTTCGTATAAACCAGCATCTTCGCCTGGGTGACCCGCTGCTGACATCCAGTTAGCAGACATTTGTAACTGGCTTAGTTCGCCAATTTGGGCGCTCGCGATGTTTGTTATCGACTCTGCTACTGCCATCCGCGCTGATGCGCCAAAGTTTAACAATGCTATTGGGCTGCGCTCACCCATCGCCATTGCTTCACCGGCGTAAGTATCATAACTTGCCGCTGTTACTGCACAGTTAGCGACAGGTACCTGCCATGGGCCAACCATTTGGTCACGCGCAACTAAACCTGTAACAGTACGGTCACCAATAGTGATTAAGAAACCTTTATCTGCAACTGTTGGCAAACTTAATACACGCGTTACCGCATCGTCAATACTAACATCGGCAAGATCTAATGCTTGACCGGCTGTTACTTGAGTGGTGGCATCGCGATGCATTTTAGGTGGCTTACCTAATAAAACATCTAGCGGCATATCGATTGGCTGATTGTCAAAATGACTATCTGTTAACGACAAATGCGCTTCTTCAGTGGCTTCACCAACGACTGCAAACGGCGCACGTTCTCGCAAACAAATCGCTTCGAATTGTGCTAGTTTTTCGACCGGCACTGCCATAACATAGCGTTCTTGTGATTCATTACACCAAATTTCGTGTGGCGCCATGCCAGGTTCATCATTTGGCACGTTACGCAGTTCAAACTTACCACCACGACCACCGTCATTGACAAGTTCTGGGAATGCATTTGAAATACCACCCGCGCCAACGTCATGGATAAAGGCAATAGGATTGTCTTCGCCAAGCTGCCAACAACGGTCAATCACTTCCTGACAACGGCGTTCTATTTCAGGATTTTCACGTTGCACTGATGCAAAATCAAGGTTTTCTGCAGACTGGCCAGAAGCCATTGATGAAGCTGCGCCACCACCTAGTCCAATGTTCATTGCGGGTCCACCCAGCACGATCAACTTAGCGCCAACAGGGATTTCTCCTTTTTGCACGTGCTGGTCACGGATATTGCCCAGACCGCCAGCGATCATAATTGGTTTGTGGTAACCACGAACTTCAAGGCCGTTATGTGACACAACTTGCTCTTCATACGTTCTAAAATAACCACAAATTGCAGGACGGCCAAATTCATTATTAAATGCCGCACCGCCCAATGGGCCTTCGGTCATTATATCAAGGGCTGAAACAATGCGACTAGGCTTACCAAAATCAGTTTCCCACGGCTGCAGTGCCCCTGGAATACGTAAATTAGAAACGGTAAAACCGCTTAAGCCAGCTTTTGGTTTAGAACCACGCCCGGTAGCACCTTCATCACGAATTTCACCGCCATTGCCCGTTGCAGCGCCAGGGAATGGTGAAATGGCCGTTGGGTGGTTATGGGTTTCTACCTTCATTAAGATATGAATATCTTCTTGGTTGTATTCATATTCACAGGTTTCGGGATTAGGGAAGAAACGACCCGCTTTTGAACCGACCATTACTGACGCATTATCTTTATAAGCAGACAATACGTTTTCAGGATGAGTCTCGTAGGTGTTTTTAATCATCTTAAATAATGATTTTGGTTGATCGACGCCGTCGATTGTCCAATCAGCATTAAAGATCTTATGACGACAATGCTCTGAGTTTGCCTGAGCAAACATCATCAGTTCAATGTCGTTAGGGTTGCGGTTTAGCCCGATAAACGCCTCAACTAGATAGTCAATTTCGTCATCGGCTAACGCCAAACCTAATTCAACGTTGGCTTTCGCTAAGGCATCACGGCCACCGCTAAGAACATCAATCGCCGTCATTTCACTTGGGGTCGCGGTAACAAACAGTGCCTGAGCGTCTGTTAGTTCGCCACACACAACTTCCATCATTCGGTCATGAACTAATCCGCTGATTTGTTGCCATTGCTCAGCTGATAATTCACCTTCAATGTAATAAGCAATACCGCGTTCAAGTCGTTTTACCTGAGTTAAACCACAGTTATTAGCTATGTCCGTCGCTTTGGAAGACCATGGCGAAATAGTGCCAGGACGCGGAGTGACTAACAGCAGCTTACCCGCTGGCTGATGCTCGGTTATGGTTGGACCATAAGTGAGTAGTTTATTTAGCTTTTCCAATTCAGCAGCAGATAGTTCTGCCGATAAATCAGCAAAATGAACAAATTCTGCGTAAATGTTGGTTACACCTAGCGCCAGCTCGTTGCTGGTCGCTAATAATTTGTTAACACGAAATTCTGATAGGGCCGGGGCACCACGGAGGATTTCCATAGGATTAATCACCAATTTAAAGTAGATAGGCTAAAATTCCGCGCCATTATAAGTGAAACGGGTCACAAAATTAACTATTTTATACCTTTTTATCAGATTGTATTTCACAGAACTATAAAATAGTACAGTTTACAGACCTTAACACAGACCAAGCTTAACGAGTGCGATGTCCCCAGTGCATCGTTTATTGATATTGGTTGTTACTATTGTTCAATGATTCGTTCTGATATAACCTATTATGACGATTAACAAGCAAGGAATTGTATTGTTGTATAGCATACTCAGCCACCGTTATTGGCGCCTGACAATACTGAGTTTAATATCCGTGCTGTTAGCCGGCTGTAACGAACCCATAGAGCGCTCTCACCTTGAACAAATAAAGCAACGTGACACCTTGGTTATTGGTACCTTGTACAGCCCTGCCAGTTACTTTAATTCAGACCTGACCTCGAGTGAACTCGAGAAAAATTTGACCCAACGATTTGCTGCTCAGCTTGATGTTGAACTCGAAGTAGTGGCCAGTGCAGATTTGCCAAAATTATTTAAAATGTTAGATGATAATAAAATTGATATTCTTGCGACCGGATTATCGGTTACCGACCAGCGTCGCTCGGCTATGCGCTTTGGTCCACCTTATTATCAAATCACCCAACAACTGGTGTATAAACAAGGAAAGAAGCGCCCACGTGATTTGAGTCAATTGACCGGAAATTTAACCGTAATCGCTGGCAGTAGCCACTTGGAAACTTTAAAGCAACTCAAACTAAAAAACCCTGATCTGACATGGCATACCACCACTGAGTTCAATCCAGACCAGCTATTGGCACAATTAATTCAAGGGAAAATTGACTATACCATTGCCGACTCCACCGTGCTTGCACGTAATAGGCGTCTTTACCCAGATATTAGTTTAGCGATGACGGTTAGCGAGCCACAGTCGCTTGCATGGGCTGTTAGCAATCACACCGATGATTCCTTATACGGTGAAATTATTGACTTTTTTGGTCAAATTCAAAGTGATGGCACCATGGTGCAGCTTGAAGAAAAATACTTTGGCCATGTTCAACGATTTGACTATGTTGATACTCGCGCGTTTATTCGGGCTATCACCACTACCCTGCCTAAATATCAACTGTCTTTTGAACTAAACGCCGATACTATTCATTGGCTTAAACTCGCGGCTACCGCGTATCAAGAGTCTCATTGGGATCCCGCGGCCCGCTCTCCGACTGGGGTACGAGGACTGATGATGCTAACGCGTGCGACAGCAAAACAGGTCGGTATCGCTAACCGCTTAGATCCAGAGCAAAGCATTCAAGGTGGCGCCCGCTATTTACAACAATTATTACATCGGATGCCAGATACGCTAGAGCAGGATCAGAAATTTTGGTTTGCGTTAGCCGCCTACAATATCGGCATGGGCCACTTGATGGATGCTCGTAAGTTAGCCCGGCGTTTGAATAAAAACCCGGATAGTTGGGCTAGCATTAAACATATTTTACCGTTGCTCGAAAAAAGTAAATACTATAAAAAAACCCGCCACGGTTTTGCCAGAGGCCGTGAAGCGGCCCATTATGTCGATAACATCAGGCGATATTATGAAACCCTCAAAGCCATGAATATAGCCTCTGTTATTAGCCCAGAAATATTAGCCCAGGCGGCCAAAGAAGACTCAATGGTAATCAACACAACAGTCTCTAGCGGCGTAATTTCACCGCTGCAATCGACTACTTCGTATTGAGTTATAAACCCAACTATTTGATCTGAAAAAATAACCATTTTTATTTTTAACAAGAACAAGTTGCAACTGCAGTTGAAAATAAGTTAAGTTTTAGATAAAGCTAATTAAATTCAATGCTATTGCAACCTGTGAACAATTTGGATAAGCCTTAAATTAGCGTGGCGAATAATTGACGTAATCTGTAACAACAAAACATGGATGTTTTAATGAAAAAATTAATTGTATCTTCGGTTACTAGCAATACTAAATCGTTAGCTGTTGCGATAATGATGATCGTGTTGTCAATTGGCTTGCTGGGTTTTGGCCAACTATTAATTAAACAAATTATTGAAAGCCAGACCGAGATAGAGCAAATAAATGAACGCTCTCATCACCAACATAGCTTATTAAATACCTTAAATACTGGGCTTAACGACACCGGCATAAAGTCGGCCTTTAATCTTTTTCTTGAAAAGAAAGGCCGTAATGAAGCCGCATACGTTGAGCGTTTAATTACTGATATCAAACTCAGTCTTGGCCAATACAAGGCGCTTGACCATATCAATGATACTGAAGCAGTAGCGCTGGTTAAATTAACCGCTATTATCGATAAAATTCAAAATAATTATTTATTAGCCACCAACTTAATTGACACCAAAAACTTGGTGAAATTACGAGATCTTAGCGCCGTCATAAATCAAGAGGAAATCAATAAGTCGCTGACCTCGTTGCACCACGCCTATGAGCAAAACAATAACCTGATGGCTCAAATTAGCGAAGATAAGATAAATCAAATAATTACATTTATTACGTTTGGTAGCGGTTTTATTTTAATCATTGTTGCCGTCGGTATTTATGTTTTAAATCTTTTTATTCGGCACAATAGTCAACTGGTAAAGTTACAATGCAACAACCAGCAGCTCAACAATATTTTTAAAAATAGTCCACTGGCTACTATGTATTACGACAGCTCTGGTCAAATTCAACGAGCTAATGCCAAAGCGGCGATTTTGTTCGGCGGTGAAATTTCTGATCTCGAGTCGATGAAAATAATCCAGTTGTTTTCTCAAGACGAGCAGCTTGCGTTTATAGAATTTAATCAACAAGATTTTTCAGAGCAATTTACCCAAACAGTTACCCCACATAAAAATCTTAATATTAGCAATTTACGGGGGGTCGAGATCCCGGTTGATATTTCGATAAATAACATCAGCGAGCACCAAGAAGAGTTTCGGGTTATCACCTTCCGCAACCGGATTGATCACAAACGTACCCTCAAATTAATGAATGAAAATCAATTAATGCTTAATCAGGCCCAGCAAATAGCCAACATAGGTAGCTGGAACTGGGAATTAGCCACAGATTCTTTGATTTGGTCCGATCAAGCTTACCGAATATATGGTTATCAACCCGGTGAAATTGAAATTAACAATGACACCTTAATGTCGCGGATCCCGCCAGAAGAGCGTGAGTTAGTAGGCAATGCAATCAATGAATCGGTGATTTTTAATAAAGAATATCATATCGTACACAGTATCATCCGCGTCGATGGTAGCACCGCTATTGTTGAAGAGCATGGCAAGGTGGTAAGAGATGAAAACGATAAGGCCGTAAGAATGATCGGCACGGTCCATGACATCACCCAATTAAAACAAACAGAGCAACAGTTAGGTTTATCCGCTAATGTGTTTGAACATACCACCGAAGCCATTGTCGTTACCGACGCCAGCAATATCATTCTTAAAACCAACGCCGCGTTTGAACGCATTAGTGGTTTTAAGAATAAGGAAGTCTGTAACATGGAGCTGGCTAAAGTATTACGAGCCAATTCATTTGATCAATCATTTTACCAAGGTATTAAGAGGCAACTTGAGACCTGCGATAGTTGGCAAGGTGAGGTTTGGAACGTTCGAAAAAATGGCGAGGTTTATCCTACATGGCAAAATATCAGTGCTATCAAAGACTCTGATGGTGTAGTTATTCAATATCTCTATCTTTTCACTGATGTTAGTCAAGATAAACTGACCGCCAAAAACATTCGAGAAATAGCCCAATTTGATCAATTAACCTTGCTACCCAATCGCTCAGTATTTATTGAGCGCCTACGTCATACTGTCGATTATACTCAAGAGAATAAAGTTACCGCGGTATTCTCTATCTCATTAAATAGCCTATTGGCGCAAGACAATGCCCTAAGGGTTCAGGACCAAGACCTGTTAATATCTGCCACTGCCGATCTGATCTCTCATTTAATCCGTAAACAAGATAGCGTGATGAGAGCTGGCTTAAACGAGTTTAATGTCATTATTCGAGACCTAACGTCCGGTGAAGACGCTTACATTATTGCCGAAAAGATAATCCACGAATTATCGATGCCGTTGGATTTGAGCTATAAGAAAATCAAAGCTGGCTGTAGTATTGGCATTGCGTTACATCCAGCGCATACCCGTAGCTATTATGATTTGATTAAATATGCCGATGCCGCGATGACATCAGCAAAAAACAATCAGGGCCATGGCACTAAAGTGTTTAACCCAGACATGTTGAACGATTACACCGATAGCGATCATCAGGGGCATGAATTGCGCCGAGCGATAGAATCGCAAGAATTAACCATTAATTTCGAGCCGCAATTAGCTCTCAGTAATAATAGTATGACAGCCGCCACCGCAAAAATTCTTTGGACCCACCCAGAATTAGGCAGTATTAGTTACCATAGTTTTAAACATGTCGCCGAACAAGCAGGACTCAATGAAGCCCTATTTAACTGGTTACTCGAAGAAGCCTGTCAACAAGCGAGCCAGTGGTCGACAACGACCCTTGGCGAGGTCGCTATTGATGTAGAAATTACCCCGATATTACTTGAATCACCAGGTCTGAGTAACAAAGTAGGTAATATTCTTACTACTTATCAATTAAAGCCCGAACGATTGCGTCTCAATATGGCGCAACTACCGCTAGAAAATTGTTGTGATGTGGCTAATAGCGAAATAGAGAAAATACAACACTTAGGTGTCACCGTCAATTTCATAAAAACTGACAGCAGCGAATTAGCAATCAATGATATTAAACGCATTGGTTTTAACGCGATGACAGTAACGGGTGCTTTGACCCAAGCTAATTTACCTTTAGATGTTACAGAGCAACTAAAAAATATCACTGAGATGATCAGTTCGTTAACCTTAAATGAGACAATGACCAACAATCCATTGATGACAGCATTAGCAAATATCACAGATATCGTCAGTGCCACCCCAAGTCAATATTATCTATCAGGTCGCCATTTAACACAGGACGAGCTGCTCGAGTTGTCTAATGCTGTTAATGCCCATAATGTTTTGAACAGGCACACAGCCAGTAGTTAACTGTAAAGTAACTGTAAAGGGACACACATAACTATATACTTGATTTAAAGGCTATCTAGCTATATTAGGAGCCTTTTCATTGTCATGGCCTATACTCTCCAGTGCTACATACGACTAGTTGAGGTGAGCCATGACTCGCGCAAGACATTCTCAAATTGATTTAACCGCCACCAGTTTTTATCACGTTATCAACCGCTGTGTACGCCGCAGTTACTTATGTGGTGATGATAAGGTTAGCGGTAAAAACTTTGACCATCGCAGGCAGTGGCTAGTTGAGCGCTTTAGCAAATTATCTGATATCTTTTCAATCAATATTGCCGCTTATGCTGTGATGAGTAACCACTATCATCTGGTACTTCAGGTCGATAAGGTTGCAGCTGACAGATGGACAATGGATGAGGTAATAGAACGTTGGTACCGTTTGTTTAATGGCCACTTGTTAGTTGACCGTTATTTAACTGAGGAAACAATTAGTCCAAGTCACTTGGAGGCCGTCGAGAAGTTAGTTGCGCTTTGGCGAGCAAGGCTTTACGACATATCTTGGTACATGAAATGCCTCAATGAACACATTGCGCGACAAGCAAATAAAGAAGATAAGTGCACTGGCCGTTTTTGGGAGGGCCGCTTTAAATCGCAAGCGCTACTTGATGATATCGCATTGCTTAGCTGCATGGCTTATGTAGATTTAAACCCTATCCGAGCAGGGGTCGCCCCCAACTTATCGGAAAGTCATTTCACCTCGATTCAAAAGCGTATTGCGCAATATAAATCCCATCAAAAACAGATAACCAAGAACAATAGTGATATATCCGTACCTGAACAGCCGAAGACCTTACTGCCGTTTTCTGGCACTGATAACACCCAAGCCATTCCATTTAGTTATCGCGATTATTTTGAATTGGTTGATTGGAGCAGCCGCCATGTTGACCCTAATAAATCGAACTACATTGATTCAGATGAGCCTAAGATACTAACAATACTAGGTATCGATGAAGATGACTGGCTAACGGCCGTTAAACACTTTAGGCGTCAATATGGTAGCTTCGCAGGTACCACCGAACATTTGCGCGACTTTGCTCATCACCACGGTAGAAGCTGGTGTAAGCACCCGAGCTAATCAATCTAGCACCGTTATATAAATAATATGAGATAACCTCAGGCACCAGTACATCCAAATTCCAACAAAACTCTAATCAATCAACTTATGTCGATAAAATTATTAACAAATCCGTTCGGCCGTATTTGTCCTTGGTTAATGTGAGCTACTTTTGAGCGTTTGATAGCATCTTGAAATTATTTATATCAACGATTTAGTTATGCCTGTCCCTTGTTATTTTGTTATTTCGACTTTGCCCATCACCACAGTAGAAGCTGGTGTAAGCACCCGGGCAAATCAATCTAGTATCGGTACCATTACAACGATTAAACCAACGATATGAGATAAGCTCAGGCACCACTGCATCTAAATTCCAACAAAGCTCTCAGCATAAACTTAAACCGTAAAACTTAGACATAAATTAGTTAACTGATATTTGATACAGCGCTACTTTCGACAACTTAGTCGCATATGTAAAATATTTATATCAGTGACTTAGTTATGCCTGTCCCTTATTAGAAATTGTAAAACTTAGATATAAATTAGTTAGCTGATATTTGATACAGCGCTACTTTCGACAACTTAGTCGCATATGTAAAATATTTATATCAGTGACTTAGTTATGCCTGTCCCTTATTAGAAATTACTTTTCCCACAAAAAAGCCCCGATAATCTCAGGGCTTTATTTCACAACATGTCCATCGGACGATAGTCGCTGACGCAGTCAGTGCGAGGGCGACTTCGTAGCCACCACCAGAGCGACTTAGTGCTGCTCGCTGGCTAAGTTAACTGTGTACTTAGGTATTTCTATTACTAGGTCTTCTTTTGCAACACAGGCCTGACAACCCAAGCGAGACTCGCTATCAAGTCCCCAAGCTTTGTCTAACATGTCATCTTCAAGTTCATCACTTTCTTCTAGTGAGTCAAAACCTTCGCGAACAATTAAATGACAAGTAACACAGGCACATGACTTTTCACACGCGTGCTCAACATCAATACCGTTGGCTAGGGCGACGTCTAAAATTGTGTCGCCTTCATTTGCTTCAACAACAGCACCTTCTGGACATAGCACTTCATGTGGTAAAAAAATTACTTTTGGCATACTGCCGCTCTCCGCATGCATTAGTACTCATTTTTTAATGTAGTTTTGCTACGTTATAAAATGAGTAAAGAGTTAAAAACTTTGGTTTACCCAGATTAAGTAAACCAATTTAAATTAAATATTGTCGACCGACTGACCAGATAATGCTTGGCGAATAGATTGATCCATTCGTCGTGATGCAAAGTCTTGACTCACTTTGTCACAAAGCGCTATCGCATCCTTAATAGACTTAAGATCACTACCAGCTTGAGCGCTGGCTAATTGCGCCATTGCCTGTTCAATAGGTGCTCTTTCTTCACTTGATAATAAATGAGCATCAATTTTCAAGGCACTGACTAAGCCTTCATGAACACGCGACGCTTCTACTTTTTCTTCAGCGAGCATTCGCGCTTGCATATCATCTTTGGCAAAAGTCATTGAGTCTTTGATCATGTTTGCTACTTCATTATCTGTTAAACCAAAAGATGGTTTAACTTCAATTGAAGTTTGCACGCCGCTACTTTTTTCCATTGCACTAACGCTAAGCAGGCCATCGGCATCGACTTGGAAAGTAACTCGGATATGCGCAGCGCCGGCAGCCATTGGTGGAATGCCACGTAATTCAAAACGCGCTAACGAACGGCAATCTTCAACCAGTTCACGCTCACCTTGTAGAATATGCAAAGCCATTGCAGTTTGACCATCTTTAAAGGTGGTGAACTCTTGCGCTTTAGCAACCGGGATAGTGGTGTTACGGCTAATGACTTTTTCAGTCAAGCCGCCCATGGTTTCAAGACCTAGTGACAGCGGTAGCACATCAAGCAATAACATATCGCTGTCAGGTTTGTTACCCGCCAAAATATCAGCCTGAATTGCCGCGCCAATCGCCACGACTTTGTCAGGATCAATGCTGGTTAACGGCTGTTGCTCAAAGTATTGACCTACTTTGTCTCGCACTAAAGGTACGCGAGTTGAACCACCCACCATCACAACTTTAAGAATGTCGCTGGTATTAATGTCGGCATCACGTACCGCACGGCGACAAGCCATTAAAGTACGTTTAACAATCGGCTGAATTAGGCTATCAAAAACATCGCGCGACAACTGACCATGCCAATCATTACCACAAGGCAGGTTAAGCGTTAGCTCGGTATGGTCTTGCGAACTAAGCGATTCTTTGGCCCGGCAAGCCAACTGCATAATTTCACGCTGTAGGGCCGGAGAATGGTCGCCGTCATAACCAGATTGCGCGATTATCCAATCAGCAATGACCTGATCAATATCGTCGCCACCCAGTGCAGAGTCGCCACCGGTTGCTAATACTTCAAATACGCCTTTATTGAGCCGTAAAATTGAAATATCAAACGTGCCACCACCTAGGTCATAAACAGCGATAATACCTTCTTGGTCGTTATCTAAACCATAGGCAATTGCTGCGGCAGTCGGCTCGTTAAGCAATCGAAAAACTTTCACGCCTAATAATTCTGCGGCATCTTTTGTACCTTGACGCTGCGCATCATCAAAATAGGCCGGCACGGTAATGACCACACCATCGAGTTCACCAGCTAAAGTCGATTTAGCCAGTTCAACCAACGGTTTTAAGATTTCACTTGAAACTTGAATGGGATTAACCACGCCAGTGCGCGTTTCAATGGTCACTAAACCATTTTCAGAAGCACTGAGGTTATAAGGTAATTCTTTATGACTGGCTTGAATATCTTCAAGGGTCCGGCCCATAAAACGCTTAACAGATACCACAGTATTAGTCGCGTCACTTACCGCATGCGCTTTCGCTTCAAGGCCAACTTTTATCTCGTGTTCACCGTAATGAACAATTGATGGGATAGAACCAACACCTTGGTCATTAAGCAAGATAGTTGCTTGTCCACTACGAACGCTAGCCACTAATGAGTTGGTGGTACCCAAATCAATGCCAGCGGCTAATCGGTGCTGATGAGGGGCGCTGCTTTGCCCGGGTTCTGAAATTTGTAATAGTGCCATTAGTCGATTCTTTCTAGTTAGAAACCAAGCAAACGCTCTTCAAGTTCACGAGCTTCAGTGGCCAATTTAAGCATAAATTTTAGCTTCCGAACGTTATCGGCAGCCGTATTCAATGAGGATTGATCGCCTGCGGCAAACAAATCAACGAATTGTTGCTCAAACCCGCGAATGTGTCGATCAATTTGTTGTTGGAAATCGATAATTTCTTGCTCTGGATCAGACGAAGTCGAAATGTCTTCCAGTGCTTCTCTCAATTCCATCTGCTCCATTAAAAACATCGGGTCTTTAATGGTTTGATATTCATGAGCCAGCTCGATCCCAGCCAGTGATAACAAATACTCGGCACGACTAATTGGGGTTTTGAGCATGCCAAAACCATCATTAATCCGTGCTGATTGTTGGACCGCTAATAAACGGTCCTGCTCACTAGCATTGGCGAATTTATCGGGGTGGACTGCGCGTTGCAGTTCAAGATATTTTGCCCTTAGCTCATTGGTATCAAGTACAAACGAGTGATTAAGAGCAAATAATTCAAAATAATTCATAGATAAAAGAACAAATTAGACAGAAAAACTTTCACCACAACCACATTCGCCATCAACGTTCGGGTTACTAAATTCGAACCCTTCATTTAATCCGTTTTTGACAAAATCAAGTTGGGTACCATCGAGATAAACTAGGCTTTTGGCATCGACAATCACTTTAACACCGTATTGTTCAAATACTTGGTCGCCTTCATCAAGCGTATCTACAAACTCAAGTACATAAGCTAAACCAGAACAACCTGAAGTTTTTACCCCAAGTCGTAGTCCAAGGCCTTTACCACGGTTTTCCAAAAAGCTTTTAACCTGGTTGGCCGCAGACTCGGTTACAATAATTGCCATATTCTTCTTTACCTTTTTTACCAATGCCCAACGGGCTAGCTTTTACTTTTGTAATCTTCAATTGCTGCTTTGATTGCATCTTCAGCTAGAATTGAACAGTGAATTTTCACTGGAGGCAAAGCAAGTTCATCGGCGATAGTACGGTTGGTAATTTCACCCGCTTCGTCTAATGTTTTACCTTTAACCCATTCGGTTACTAATGAGCTTGACGCAATCGCGCTGCCGCAACCATAAGTTTTAAACTTTGCATCTTCAATAATACCTTGATCATTGATTTTTAGCTGTAGCTTCATTACGTCACCACAAGCGGGTGCGCCAACCATTCCGGTGGCAATTTGTGGGTCATTTTTGTCAAATGAACCAACGTTACGTGGGTTTTCGTAATGATCTAATAATTTTTCGCTGTAAGCCATGGTCGTATCTCCTAAATTGGTTAATGAGTTGCTGGTCTAAATATCAATCGCTCTAGTGAGCAACCCATTCAACACTATCTAAATCAACACCATCTTGGAACATTTCCCATAATGGTGACATTTCGCGCAAACGTTCAATTGAGTTGGTCATATCTTTGATTGCGTGGTCAATATCGGCTTCGGTAGTAAAACGACCGATGCTAAAACGAATTGAGCTGTGCGCCATTTCATCGTTTAAACCAAGTGCACGTAATACGTATGAAGGCTCAAGGCTGGCCGAAGTACATGCACTGCCTGATGATACCGCTAAGTCTTTTAGCGCCATCATGAGTGACTCACCTTCAACGTAAGCGAAGCTGATATTGACGTTGCCAATATAACGCTGCTCTGCATCACCATTAAGGTACGTTTCTTCAATTTTGAACATGCCAGTCATCAAGCGCTTGCTTAATGTCTCGATGTGCGCTTTGTCTTTCGCCATATCTACTTTAGCGATATGGAAAGCTTCACCCATGCCAACAATTTGATGAGTCGCTAAAGTACCAGAACGCATACCACGCTCATGACCGCCACCGTGCATCTGTGCTTCTAAACGGATACGTGGCTTACGACGAACATAAAGTGCACCAATGCCTTTAGGACCATAGATTTTATGGGCCGAGAATGACATTAAATCAACCTTCAACGTTGTTAAATCAATGTCAACTTTACCTGCACTTTGCGCGGCATCAACATGAAAAACAATTTTACGAGCACGTAACATTTCACCCATTGCAGCGATATCTTGAATCACACCAATTTCGTTATTAACGTGCATCACAGAAACTAAGATGGTGTCTTCACGCAAAGCATCTTCAAGTTGCGCTACGCTCACTAAGCCATTAGCTTGTGGGTCAAGATATGTTACTTCAAAACCTTCACGCTCTAGTTGACGACACGTATCTAATACCGCTTTGTGCTCAGTTTTCACTGTCACAATGTGCTTGCCTTTTTTAGCATAAAAGTGCGCCGCACCTTTAATTGCTAAGTTATCAGACTCAGTAGCACCCGACGTGAAAACAATTTCACGAGCATCGGCATTAATTAATTCTGCAACTTGGTTACGCGCGATATCAATCGACTCTTCAGCTTGCCAGCCAAAACGATGCGAACGTGATGCAGGATTGCCGAAGTTGCCTTCCATGGTTAAACAATCAACCATTTTTGCAGCAACACGCGGATCTACAGGTGTTGTCGCGGCATAATCTAGATAAATTGGAAATTTCATTTATTACTCCACACCAACCACTCATTAGCGAGGTAGTTGGTATTGTCTATTGCTATTTATGGGGGGCAAACGCCCAGCACTAACCAAGTTGGTTGATGTGCAAAATATCACTTTGTAATTCTTGAACCATATTCTGTTTATTGGATATTTCTTTAACGTCGGCATTTTCCATCAATTCACCTAAGGTGACACTGTCAAGAAAGTGCTGCATTTTTTTGCTAAAGTCATTCCATAGACTATGGGTTAAGCAACGACCACTGGGTGAACATGGTTTTTCACCTTTGCATTTCGTTGCAACGACAGAGTCATTCACTGCCGCGATAACTGCGCCGACAGAGATATCAAGCGCATCCATCGCTAAACGGTAACCACCACCAGGTCCTCTGATACTGCACACCAGATCGGCTTTTCTTAACTTAGAAAACAATTGCTCTAAGTAAGATAATGAAATGTGCTGCCGCTCTGAGATATCGGCCAAACACACCGGTCCAACTGACTGGTGAAGCGCAACATCAAGCATTGCGGTTACCGCATAGCGTCCTTTTGACGTTAATTTCATACTCAACCCTTGATACTCGGTATAATATGGCTATTACAACAAACCCGACTAAACTAGTCAAGTATATGTTTGACTACTTTAGTCAGGTATAGCGCATTGTACTATACGCGAGTTTAGAACTCCCTAATCTTGCGGGTCATTCTTGGTTGAGCTGCGATTAGTGGCGGTTAAAATACCACGTAAAATATTAAGTTCAACCTCTTCTGGTCTTGCTCTGTTATATAAACGTCGCAACTTGCTCATTATTTGACCAGGGTGAGCCTTAACGATAAAACCAATGTCATTTAATGTCGTTTCAAGATGCTCAAAAAAGCCATTCATTTGCGCTGAATTTGGATATTGCTGCTGTTCATCAGTGCTCGCGACTTTATCCGTTTGGTTTAACCAAGCCATTCGAATTTCATAACAAATAGTCTGCACGGCCATCGCAAGATTAAGCGAACTATATTCTGGGTTAGCCGGAATACACACATGATATTGGCATTGTTGCAGTTCTTCATTGGACAATCCGCTATTTTCACGTCCAAAAACGACAGCAACTGGGTAGTTAGGCACTTCGTCTATCAGTTGTAACCCTGTTTGACGTGGATCTAACATTGGCCAAGGTAACGTGCGCGACCGTGCACTGGCACCAATCACTAACCCACAATCCTCAATAGCTTCGGCTAATGTCGATTTGATGACTGCCTGCTTAAGAATGTCTGCCGCACCAGCGGCCAACGCAACTGATTTGTCATCGATCTCGGTTTGCGGATCAACTAAGATAAGCTGTGACAGCCCCATGGTTTTCATGGCACGGGCAACACTGCCGATATTACCGGGGTGGCTGGTGCCCACCAGAATAACTTTAACTTGATCTAGGTTAGATTGGTTGGGGCTTTCTATCTTATTTTCTTGCACAAGCGATGTCCAAACAGCTAATTTAGGCGCTAGTGTAACAAACTTGCAAAAAAAGAATAGAGTAAAACTGTGAACGTGACTCCATAAATGCGCTAGTTTTACTTGCCAATTGAAAGGGCTCTGGTATTATACGCGCCGTATTTTGCTCACATTAATAACAATTGTGGGCTTATCGTTCTTTAACATCCAAAGGTAAACACTATGCATCCGATGCTAAATATTGCAGTTCGGGCAGCTCGTAGCGCAGGCAAGATCATTATGCAAGCTACAGAGCAGCTAGACAAAGTTCAGGTAGAACAAAAAGGTTCAAACGATTTCGTAACTAATGTCGATCAAGAGGCTGAGCGCGCGATTATTGAAGTCATTGCTAAAGCATACCCTCATCACGGTTTTATCTGTGAAGAAAGCGGTAAGTCTGGCAACGCAGACAGTGAATACCAATGGATTGTCGATCCGCTGAATGGCACAACTAACTTCATTAAAGGCATTCCACATTTTGCTGTTTCTATTGCCTTACAAGTTAACGGCAAAACTGAACAAGCTGTTGTGTTTGATCCAGTTCGTGACGAGCTATTCACCGCCACTAAAGGTGCTGGTTCACAGCTAAATAATTACCGTACCCGTTCAACTAAAGCCAAAGATTTAAAAGGCACTATCGTTGCAACTGGTTTCCCGTTCAAATTAAAACACTTTAAAGATGCTTACTTAGCAATCTTCTCTGACATGTTTGACGATACGGCTGATATGCGTCGGAGTGGTTCAGCTGCATTAGATCTTGCTTATGTTGCTGCTGGTCGTGTTGACGGTTTCTGGGAAATTGGCCTAAAGCCATGGGAAACTGCAGCCGGTGAATTACTGGTTAAAGAGTCTGGCGGTATTGTTACTGACTTTACTGGTGGCCACGGTTACGTAAAATCAGGTAACGTTGTTGCTGGTAACCCTAAAGTCGTTAAGGCGCTGTTATCTAAGATCCGCTCTCATCTAACACCTGCGCTTTCTCGTTAAGCTCTCAGGCCGCTAGATAAATAAAAAGCCGATGCAGCAATGCATCGGCTTTTTTTATGTTTACGATGAAAGGTATATCGCGGTGCCAAGGCAGGAAATTAGTTCCCGAATTTCCTAAGTACCGACTTCCATGACGGCAATCGCAACGAGCGATGATGTTTACGACTAAAGAACACCCGATAAATCCCCTTTTTTGCATTTTAATTTAAGCCCAGATGGCAAACTGTTAACATACCACCAAGCAGGTTGTTTAAATAACAAACAAGGCAATGACCCGCACTCATCAAGGGGCTGCCAACCGCCAAAAATACTTAACACAATCACCTTGTATATACAACAAAACACAAGTCAAATATAGCCTTACAAATCAATGGGTAACGTGATCATTATTTTTTATCATAACAAAGTGCCATACATTAGCTGTTTCGGGTCTAAAAAAGAGTTGCAATTAAATCGGCGGTAACTTAATGTAGCCACCTATAAACGCAACGCTATCTAACAAGGTCATTACATTAATGAACAACTTCCTTCACCATCACCGCCATTTACATATTATCCGGTAACTTTCAGGAAGTTTAGCGCTGGAAGTTTACAAATATCTTCCAGGCGGTTTTGCATACTACAATCAAACCTCTGGAAGAACCCAGAGGTTTTTTTATGTTCAGGACGAACTTAATGCTGCTCAATCAGGATGAAGATAAGCAGCGATTTTAGGAGCAAAACAAGTGTCAACTAATCAAAGATTAAGAATCGCAATTCAAAAGAAAGGTCGTTTGTCAGATGAGTCAAAGAAATTACTCAAAGGCGGCGGCGTTAAATTCAATACTAACTCACAGCGCTTAATTGCTCACGCCACTAATTTACCAATCGATTTATTACTCGTACGTGATGATGACATCCCGACGCTTATTATGGATGGCGTAGTTGATTTAGGCATTATCGGTGAGAACGAACTAGAAGAAATTTTTCTAGAGCGCCAACAGTCTAATACTCCGAACGAATATAAAACCTTAAAACGTCTAGACTTTGGTGGCTGTCGCTTGTCATTAGCACTGCCTACTGAAACCCAATACACTGGCGTACAGCAGTTTGCTGGCATGCGTATTGCGACCTCTTACCCGCACCTGCTTAAACGTTACTTAGACTCAGAAAATGTTAACTTCACCAGCTGTACTTTAAAAGGTTCAGTTGAAGTTGCTCCACGAGCAGGCATTGCCGATGCTATTTGTGACTTGGTATCAACGGGTGCAACCCTTGAAGCCAACGGTTTAACCGAAGCGCAAATATTCTTTCGCAGCCAAGCAGTTTTAATTCAATCAGCTAAAACCCTTAGCGATGAAAAACAGCAATTGTTAGATATCTTGCTAACGCGTTTTAACGGCGTTATTCAAGCACGCGAATCTAAGTACATTATGTTGCACGCACCTAAAGCCAATTTAGACAAAATTATTAGCTTATTACCTGGCGCTGAAAACCCAACTATCTTGCCACTAGCCGATGCCGACAAAGTCGTTGTACATGCGGTTAGCAGTGAAACTCTGTTCTGGGAAACCATGGAAGAGTTAAAAACGCTAGGGGCCAGCTCGATCCTAGTAATGCCAATTGAAAAAATGTTGGGGTAAGACATGTTAAAACTCATATGGTCAGCACTTAGCGAACAAGAAAGACAGCAACAGCTGCAGCGCCCTGCCCTTGAAGATTCGGCGATGTTACATCAGCAAGTCGTCAATATTATCGATCAGGTTAAAAGCAACGGCGATGACGCTTTGCGCGACCTAGCCCTACGTTTCGATAACATCGAGATCACCGACATTGCCGTAACACCGGCGCAAATTTCTGCCGCATGTGACAATGTATCAGATGAGTTAAAACAAGCCTTAGCCATTGCTAAAGCCAATATTGAAAAATTTCATACGGCTCAGGTGGCAACGCCAATTGCCCTAGAAACAAGCCCTGGCGTAAAATGTGAACTTCGCACTCAAGCATTAAAAAGTGTTGGTTTGTATGCGCCAGGTGGTACTGCACCATTACCCTCTACGGTTTTAATGACTGCAGTGCCAGCCAAAATTGCCGGATGTGGTCGAGTTGTTTTATGCTCACCACCTCCGATCTCTGACGTCATTTTATATACCGCGCAATTGTGTGGTGTTGACACTATTTATCAAGTTGGTGGCGCTCAAGCTATCGCGGCCATGGCTTTTGGTAGCGAATCGATCACGAAAGTTGATAAGATTTTTGGCCCGGGTAATAAGTACGTGACCGAAGCGAAAAAACAAGTCGCTATGGTTACCGACGGCGCAGCTATCGATATGCCAGCGGGGCCATCAGAAGTATTAGTGATTGCAGACGCTAAGGCTAATCCGGCCTTTATTGCCGCCGATTTATTATCGCAAGCTGAACACGGTACAGATTCACAAACGATCTTATTAACGCCTTGTGACGCGTTAGCTCAGCAAGTATCACAGCAGGTGACCGAGCAACTGGCCACTTTGCCGCGCAAAGAGATAGCTGCTCAAGCGGTTACGCACAGCCGTATTTTTGTTACTAAAGATTTGACTCAAGCGATCGACATTAGTAATAGTTACGCCCCTGAGCACTTAATTATTCAGACCGAACAACCGCGTGATGTCTTGGCGTCTATTTACGCCGCGGGTTCGGTGTTTTTAGGCAAGTGGAGCCCTGAGTCGGCTGGCGATTACGCCAGTGGTACCAACCATGTATTGCCAACTTATGGCATGTGCAATAGCTACTCGAGCTTAAGTCTAGCCGATTTTACTCGCCGTTTTACGGTGCAAGAACTTAGCTATGACGGCCTTAATAACTTAGCCGCCAGCATTTGTCCGATTGCGATTGCCGAAGGCTTAGACGCCCACGCCCGCGCCGTGACAATTCGCTTAGAACAAGGAGCGAAATAATGACTGATGTTGCTGATGTCAGCGTCTCTTTAGCTCAGCGCTTAGCGCGACCAGAATTATTAGCGATGACGCCTTATCAGTCGGCCCGCCGTATTGGTGGCAGCGGTGATGTGTGGCTTAATGCCAATGAGTCTCCTTTTGCCAATACAGCTGTGGCTTATAATCGCTACCCAGAGTTTCAACCGACTGAGTTAATTAATAACTACAGCCGCTATGCCGACGTGACTACCGATCAGATTTTGGCCAGTCGCGGCGCCGACGAAGCGATTGAGTTATTAATCCGAACTTTTTGTGTGCCCGGCCAAGACAGCATTACCATTTGCACGCCAACCTACGGCATGTATGCCATTAGCGCAGCCACCTGTAATGTTGCGGTAAATACCGTGCCTTTAATGGCCGACTGGCAGCTAGACCCACAATTGGTGAATAAACTCAACGGTTCAAAAATGGTGTTTATTTGTAATCCAAATAACCCAACTGGCTCAACGCTAACCCCGGCAGAACTCGAACCTATCGTTAGCGCGTTAAGTGAGCAATGCCTAGTCGTCGTTGATGAAGCTTACATTGAATTTTCACCACAGTTAACCATGGCTGGTTTCATTGAGAAGTACGATAATCTTGTTATCTTAAGAACGTTATCTAAAGCCTTCGCGCTAGCAGGATTACGCTGTGGTTTTATGCTCGCAAATAGCGGTATTATAGACTTAGTCAAGAAAGTCATTGCACCTTACCCTGTGCCAGCGCCTGTCGGCGAAATTGCCGGTCAAAGCCTGAGCATCGCCGGGGTCGAAAAAATGACTAGCCAAGTCGCCGAGCTCAATCAACTTGGTGCGCACTTTAGTGACGTGGTAGGTCAACTGTCAGGCGTTAGCGAGGTATATCACTCAGGCGCGAATTTTGTCTTAGTACGCTTTGACAATGATCACTGGTTTAAGGCGTTAGGTGAAGCAGGCATCGTAGTACGTAATCAATCGAGTGTGAAAACATTAGAAAATTGTTTACGTTTTTCAATTGGCAGTAGCAGTGAAATGGCGCGATTAATAAGTCAATTAATCAACATTTCAATTGCCATTAAATAGAGATAATTAGAGACATGAGTAATAAAATTTTATTTATCGACCGCGATGGTACGCTGGTTGAAGAGCCTGCCATCGACAAGCAATTAGACACCTTAGCTAAATTAGTGTTTGAACCCAATGTCATTCCGGTATTGCTGCAATTACAGCAAGCAGGCTACCAGCTTGTGATGGTGTCTAACCAAGATGGCTTAGGTACCGACAGCTTCCCTCAGGCTGATTTTGATCTAGCACACGACAAAATGATGGACGTATTCGCCAGTCAAGGCGTGGTGTTCCAAGATGTATTAATTTGCCCACATTTTGACCAAGACAACTGCAATTGCCGCAAACCAAAACTTGGTTTGGTCAAAGATTACCTTCAGCAAGG
>Ga0209292_1001248_pt1 | contig 31427 bp, 31 predicted proteins | sample GOMGulsemesocosm_2_FD_184634 | JGI IMG/M metagenome (GOLD analysis project Ga0209292, IMG submission 184634) | Methane-oxidizing microbial communities from mesocosms in the Gulf of Mexico - GOM9C Gulf of Mexico (SPAdes) (version 2) | ecosystem: Environmental > Aquatic > Marine > Cold seeps... | reverse complement strand
AATTTAAGTCAACCGAAAGAGAACCTGATGTGCCTAATTCATACTGTGTATCAGCAACACTATATACAGGGCGGCCAGAGATAATTTGGTCAATACCTTGCTCACCAATTAATCCACTCTGCGCAACGTATTTTTTATTTCCGTTTTGCATTAAAGTAAACGGAATACCGTTACCTTGCTCAGTGTCAAACTTTAAAAGTTTTGCTTCAACTATATCACCACCACGAGTATCAATCTTAATTGCTAATACATCAGTATTTACAGAGATAACTTTTTCAGCGGATTTTATTGTTTCTTGAACAACAGCATTGTTAGCTGTTGATTCGGGAATGAATTCGCCATTGGCATTTTCAATATTATTTGTTTGTACTTGTACTACTGGTTCAATTACCGGAGCATTTTCTTTTTGCCATTCAGCAAATAGTAAATAGGTAACAACCATAAGCGCAATAAACAAAAAACTGCGTTGAGATTCCATAATGTATTATTTCTCTTTTTTTGATGGTGGTACGGGATCGGAGCCCCCCGCATTAAGTGGGTGGCATTTTAATATACGTTTGCTTGCTAACCAACAACCTTTTACAACACCAAAGCGATTAATTGCTTCTATAGCATAAAAAGAGCAGGTTGGATCGAATCTACAATTGTTACCTAACAGAGGGCTAAGCCAGCGTTGATAAGCCTTTAGTAATGAAACAGCTAGGACTTGTGGCGTAGTATAACTTTTCGCCATATTTTTTCTAATTGTCGAGTAATTTCATCGTTGTCGAGCTTATCAGTACCTGATTTCACCATAACCACTATATCAATATGGGGGAGGTTATGCTGATTTAAACGAAAACTTTCTCTAATTAAACGTTTAATTCTATTTCTTTGAACTGCTAATTTAACTCGTTTTTTAGCAATAGCTAAGCCTAAACGATTATGTTCATTAGAATTTGGGGTAATAAGAATTGTAATATGATTTGAACCAAAACGTAGAGGTTTGGCAAATACAGATTGAAATTGACCGGGAGTCAATAGTCGTGACTCCCGATTAAATTCATAAGTAACCATGATAGCTACTCTGACTCTAATTGAATAAACAAGTAGAGATTACGCGCTTAAACTTGCACGGCCTTTAGCACGACGACGTGCAATTACAGCACGACCGTTCTTAGTTGCCATACGAGCACGAAACCCGTGGTTGCGTTTACGCTTTAATACACTAGGTTGAAATGTTCTTTTCATTACGCTAATCCGTCGGTTGTTGTTGCCCAGGCATATAGTAGCCGTAATGAGCACACTGGTCTAAAAAAAGAGGCAGAATTATATACAGATATAGACTTGACGTCAACAGAGAACATTCATCTATTTTAAAAGGATCTTTCATTGATCTTATAAATATCCACAGTTTCATCACATTATCACTTTTAAAGTTAAGAAAATATTATCATTCCTAAATGTTATAGACGTTATTTTTTAGTAATAATTTAGTCTAAATTATCTTTGAAAGTGTTATTTTTTAAGAGTTTGTTCAATTATTTTTTAACTATTTTGTATAAATTTAAATGTCAATGTTGAACTTGTGGATAAGTAGGGTGATAATAGCTTTATTCATAATAATAAATCATCATATTCTGTCATTTAATTGGTTCTTATTTGCGTTACATATACAATTAATGACAGCAAGCTTGGAGTTCTAGTTGGATCAGTCACATTGGCAAAGCTGTTTGTCTATATTGCAAGAAGAGTTGCCTGCACAACAATTTAGTATGTGGATCCGTCCGCTTCAATGTGTAATAGATAACAATACTGTTACCTTGTATGCACCTAATCGATTTGTTTTGGATTGGGTTAGGGATAAATACCTTAATAGACTTAATGAATTAGTATCATTAAACGATCCGACCAACCCGCCTATGCTTAGGTTTGACGTTGGCAGTATTCCTAATACGGCAACATCATCTCAAGTTTCTGAAAAACCAAATGTTCTACAAAGCAAAACAAAGAAAGTTAATACTCAAAAAGTAGATCCTGGATTACCCAAAACGGCTAATGTTAGAGTTAAATATACATTTGATAATTTTGTTGAAGGTAAATCTAACCAATTAGCTCGTGCTGCAGCATCTCAAGTTGCTGATAATCCTGGCTCTGCTTATAACCCGCTATTTATCTATGGCGGTACTGGTCTAGGTAAAACTCACTTATTGCACGCTGTTGGTAATGGTATTTTGGCAAATAAGCCCGATGCTAAAATCGCCTATATGCATTCAGAGCGCTTTGTACAAGATATGGTTCGAGCGTTGCAAAATAATGAAATGGAAAAATTTAAACAATTTTACCGTTCGGTAGATGCATTGCTAATTGATGATATTCAATTTTTTGCTGGAAAGGATCGTACTCAAGAAGAATTTTTTCATACTTTCAATGCATTACTTGAAGGTAACCAACAAATTATTTTGACCAGTGATCGTTATCCAAAAGAAGTTGATGTAGAAGATCGTTTAAAATCTCGCTTTGGTTGGGGCTTAACTATTGCCATCGAACCTCCTGAGTTAGAAACGCGTGTAGCAATTCTTAAGCGGAAAGCTGAAGAAAGTAATATTAATTTAGCAGACGAAGTGGCATTCTTTATTGCTAAACGTTTACGTTCAAATGTTAGAGAACTTGAAGGCGCATTAAATCGTGTAGTTGCAAATGCAAACTTTACTGGACGAGCTATTACTATCGATTTCGTTCGTGAAGCCTTACGGGATTTACTTGCACTTCAAGATAAACTTGTCACAATTGATAATATTCAACGCACAGTAGCTGAATATTATAAAATTAAAGTGGCTGATCTTCTTTCAAAAAGACGAAATCGTTCTGTAGCGAGACCAAGACAAATTGCTATGGCGTTGTCTAAAGAACTTACCAATCATAGTTTACCTGAGATTGGTGATGCGTTTGGTGGAAGAGATCATACAACTGTACTGCATGCGTGTCGTAAAGTTAAATCGTTAAGAGAAGAAACTCACGATATAAAAGAAGATTATTCAAATTTAATAAGAACACTATCATCTTAATTTGTCAGTTAAATATTTATAGGTAAAATAATGAAGTTTTCAATCAATAGGGAATTACTTTTAAAACCATTGTTACTTGTGTCTGGAGCTGTTGAACGTAAAAGTACGCTACCAATTCTAAGTAATGTTTTATTAGAAGTTAGTGGGCAGTCACTTACCTTAATAGCTACTGATTTAGAGTTGGAGATGGTTTCTTATGCTCAAATAGATAACCACGCAGGTGACGGTAAAGTTACAATACCCGCTAGAAAACTTCTTGATATATGTAAAAGCCTTCCAGCTGACTCGCTTCTTGAATTTGATCTTGATGGTGACATTATTAAGATTTGTACTGGCCGCAGTAAATACTCTTTATCAACATTATCAGCTGACGACTTTCCTAATATTGAAGAGTGGAAAGGGGATGTTGAGTTCAAGCTCTTTAAGTCTGACTTCCTTAGATTAATAGAAAGCACTCATTTTTCTATGGCAAATCAAGATGTTCGTTATTACTTAAATGGTATGTCTATTGAAACAGAAGGTAATGAAATTCGTTCTGTTGCTACAGATGGTCACCGCTTAGCTATTTGTAAAATATCTAATGAAAATTTAGCCTTACCAAACAGACAAGTTATTGTTCCTAGAAAAGGTATTTTAGAAATTATAAGATTGCTTGATCCTGTTGATGAAAATGTTCAAGTATTTTTAGGTTCTAACCATATTAGAATAATTGATACGGGATTTTCATTTACCAGTAAGTTAGTAGACGGGCGCTTTCCTGATTACCGTAGAGTACTTCCTCGTAACGGCGATAAAATTTTGGAAACAAGCCGTGAAGAAATGCGTCAAGTATTGTCACGAGCGGCTATTTTATCGAATGAAAAATTTCGTGGTGTACGTTTAAATTTTTCAAAAACAGAGCTTAAGATAACGGCTAATAATCCAGAACAAGAACAAGCTGAAGAAGTTGTTGAAATTGACTTTCCGTTTGAAGATGTTGAAGTTGGATTTAATGTAAGCTATGTACTTGATGTACTAAATGCTATTAAAGACGATTCTGTTAAATTTACACTTGCTGATGCAAATAGTAGTGTTGTAATAGAAGGTGCTGAAACAGGTGAAGCTATTTATGTAGTTATGCCTATGCGTTTGTAATGAGCGTAGCTCGTTTAATAACACAAAATTTTCGTAATATAGAACAGAGTAAAACCCATTTACACGATAATTTGAATTTTGTAATTGGCGATAATGGCAGTGGCAAAAGTAGTTTATTAGAGTCTATTTTTTTTCTAGGCCACGGTAAATCTTTTCGAACGACAAAAGTTGAGCACTTGGTTGCTCATGACCAGTCTCAATTTGTTGTTAGTATTAAAGATGATTTAGATACACAAATAGGTATTTCGAGAGATTTAATTTCTAATCAAACTGAAATTAAAATTAACGGCCAACGATTTACTAAACTTTCAGAACTTGCTAAGAATATTGCGGTTCAGATTATAACACCTGAAAGTTTTAAGCTTTTTTTTGGTGGACCAAAGGAACGAAGAAAGTTTATTGATTTAGGATTGTTTCACGTGGAACATTCCTTTTCAAAGGAATGGAAAGAGTTCAGCAGAATATTAAAACAACGTAATGCATGTTTACGAAGTGGTTTTGGTATTGAAAAAATGAAGTATTGGGATCAGGCATTTTGCGAACATTCCAATAGAGTTGCTGAACTTAGGTTTAATTATGTTGAACAATTTCGCGAGGAATTATCAACATGGATAAAATTGTTACTGCCACATATTAAAGATTCAATTGAACTTCAATATTTACAAGGTTGGAAACAAAATACTCCATTAGAAGAAGTTATAAAAAATAATAGAGAACGTGAACTCGCGTTAGGTTATTCTAGTTCAGGTACTCATAAGTTTGATGTTCGTTTTAATATGAACAAGAGTCCGGTAGAAACACAACTTTCTAGAGGACAACAGAAGTTGTTTTTACTCGCTTTAACTTTTACTCAATTAAAATTAATTGAAAAAGTAAAACGAGTAAAACCAATTTTATTGATTGATGATGTAGGCGCCGAACTAGATTCAAATTCTAGAGAGTTGTTAAACATTGCCATCGAACAATTAAATTGTCAGGTAATAATTACGGCAATTGATAAGTCCGCAGTTTTACCGTTAGTTCCGATAAACAATAATTATAAAATGTTTCACGTGAAACATGGCAAAATATTTGAAATGAGTGAATAGGCTAAAGCTATGACAGTAGAAAATGAATATGATTCGGCCAGTATAAAAGTACTAAAAGGTCTTGATGCAGTACGTAAAAGACCAGGTATGTATATAGGTGATACAGATGATGGTTCTGGATTACATCATATGGTGTTCGAGGTATTAGATAACTCAATTGATGAAGCTTTAGCAGGTCACTGTAACGACATAATTGTAAGAATCCATGTAGATGGATCTGTGTCTGTTAGGGATGACGGCCGAGGTATACCAACAGAAATTCACCCTGAAGAAGGCGTGTCAGCTGCAGAAGTAATAATGACTGTACTGCATGCTGGTGGTAAATTTGGTGGTGAAGACTCTGGATATAAGGTATCTGGTGGTTTGCATGGTGTTGGTATTTCAGTAGTAAATGCCTTAAGTGATAAATTAAAGTTAAATATCCGCCGTGGCGGTAAACTTTACGAACAGTTTTATCATTTAGGTGAGCCAGAAGCACCATTAAAAGAAATAGGTGAAAGTGATAAAACAGGTACAGAAGTAAGATTTTGGCCAAGTCCAAAAACATTCTCTGATGTATTGTTTCATTATGACTTATTAGTAAAACGAATTCGTGAATTATCTTTCTTAAACTCTGGCGTTTCAATAAGATTAATTGATGACAGAGAAGAAGGTAAAGAAGATCACTTCCATTTTGATGGTGGTATTCAAGCTTTTGTTGATTATCTAAATACCAACAAAACACCTGTGAATGATGAAATATTTTATTTTGATTTAACGCGTGATGACGGCATTGTGGTAGAAGTCGCAATGCAATGGAATGACGGTTTCCAAGAAAATATTCATTGTTTTACTAACAATATTCCACAACGCGATGGTGGTACTCACTTAAGCGGTTTTAGAACAGCTCTAACCAGAACGCTGAATAGCTACATGGTTAAAGAAGGTTTGAATAAACAAAAGAAAGGTGGAACCGAAACAAGTGCTTCAGGTGATGATGCACGTGAAGGTTTGACTGCTGTTATATCAGTGAAAGTACCTGATCCAAAATTCTCATCACAAACTAAAGATAAGTTAGTTTCATCAGAAGTTAAAACTGCTGTTGAACAAGCTATGGGTGAGAAGCTAGGTGAATACTTATTAGAGAAACCTAGTATTGCACGTACGATTATTATGAAGATAGTCGATGCAGCCAGAGCTCGTGAAGCTGCACGTAAAGCCCGTGAAATGACAAGACGTAAAGGTGCTTTAGATATAGCTGGCTTACCAGGTAAACTTGCAGATTGTCAGGAAAAAGATCCTGCGTTATCTGAACTATATATTGTGGAAGGGGACTCTGCTGGCGGTTCAGCCAAGCAGGGACGAAACAGAAAGAACCAAGCAATTCTTCCATTAAAAGGTAAAATTCTTAACGTAGAAAAAGCACGTTTCGATAAAATGATTTCTTCACAAGAAGTAGGAACACTAATTACTGCATTAGGTTGTGGTATTGGTAGAGATGAATACGACCCTGAGAAACTTAGATACCACAGCATTATTATTATGACCGATGCCGATGTCGATGGTTCTCATATCCGTACATTACTACTTACTTTTTTCTATCGTCAAATGCCTGAAATTATGGAAAGAGGGTATATTTATATTGCTCAACCACCACTGTATAAAGTGAAAAAAGGTAAGCAAGAAAGATATATTAAAGATGACGAAGGCTTAACTGAGTATCTAACAACATTAGCATTAGAAAATGCTGAGCTTCATGTAAATGAATCTGCGCCTGCTATTTCAGGTGTTGCGTTAGAAAGTTTAGTAAAGCAGTTTAGATCGGCAATGGACACTATTAAGCGCTTATCAAGACAAGTTCCATCTGATATTTTAGAGAAAATGATCTACGCTGAACCTATTGCTAAAGAAGATTTTAATGATAAAGCAAAAGTTGAAACTTGGACTGCTGATTTATTGAAGCAACTTGATGATCAAGATGGTAACGGTTCGATTTATTCAGTTACTGTAGAACAAGATCAAGAGCGTAAGGTTTTTTACCCAAGATTTAATGTTCGCCAGCATGGTATAGATACACAATATAACTGTAGTTATGAATTTATCGAATCTAACGAATTTAAAGAAATCATTGATATTAATACCGCGATTAATGGTTTAATTGAAGAAGGTGGCTTTATTAAACGTGGTGAGAAAATTAAACCGGTAACGAGTTTTGAAGAAGCTTTAAACTGGGTAATGGCTGAGTCTAAACGCGGTCAATACATTCAACGCTATAAAGGATTGGGAGAGATGAACCCAAGTCAATTGTGGGAAACTACAATGGACCCTGAAACACGTAGAATGCTACGAGTTACAATAGAAGATGCTATTGCCGCAGATCAGTTGTTTACAACCTTAATGGGTGACCATGTTGAGCCACGTAGACACTTCATCGAAGAGAATGCACTTAAAGTAGCTAACTTAGATATATAGTAATTTATCATTTGTTTTAAATGCCCGGATATAAAATCTGGGCATTTTTATTTCTGATAGTGAAAAATAATACAAAAATGAACTCTAGCTGCTAGGCTAATAAAAGCACAAAGCGTATAATCGCTAGAGTAAAAATAACTTTTAATCATATTGAAAAAATCGGATATTCATGAGTACGTTTAATATAAAAACTTTTCAGGGTTTAATCTTACAATTACAAGATTATTGGTCGAGACAGGGTTGTGCCATTATTCAACCGCTAGATTTAGAAGTGGGTGCAGGTACTTTTCATCCTATGACTTTCCTACGTTCTATTGGCCCCGAACCTATGAGTAGTGCTTATGTACAACCTTGTAGACGTCCGACTGATGGTCGATATGGTGAGAACCCAAATAGACTTCAACATTATTATCAATTCCAAGTAATGTTAAAACCTTCACCTAAAAATATTCAAGAGCTATATTTGAACTCATTAAAAGAATTAGGTATAGACCCACTGGTTCATGATATCCGATTCGTTGAAGATAACTGGGAATCACCAACATTAGGTGCTTGGGGTTTAGGTTGGGAGATCTGGTTAAACGGTATGGAGATAACTCAGTTTACCTACTTCCAACAAGTAGGTGGTTTAGAGTGTACACCGGTAACCGGTGAAATAACTTACGGTTTAGAACGTTTAGCTATGTATATTCAAAACGTAGATAGTATTTACGATTTGGTATGGACGGATGGACCAAGAGGTAAAATACTTTACGGTGATGTTTTCCATCAAAATGAAGTAGAACAATCTACGTATAATTTTGAACATGCAGATGTAGATGCATTATTTTTGCAATTTGATCAATGTGAAAAAGAAAGTCAAAAATTGATTGAAGCCAATTTACCGCTGCCAGCTTACGAGCAAGTTATGAAAGCATCACATGCGTTTAACTTGTTAGATGCACGTCACGCAATATCGGTGACTGAAAGACAACGCTATATTTTACGTGTACGTACTTTATCAAAAGCATGTGCAGAGTCATATTATGCTAAACGTGAAGAACTTGGTTTTCCACTTTGCAAAAACGAAACACCAAAAGTGGAACAGGAGTAATCGACATGTCTAAAGAAACTTTACTAATTGAATTAGGTACTGAAGAGTTACCACCGAAAAGTTTAAAAACGCTAGCAACAACATTTTTCGATCAAATAAAAACACAAATCGATAAAGCGGAATTAAATTATTCAGAAATCAAATGGTTTGCTACGCCGCGACGTCTTGCTGTTCAGGTGATTGAATTAGAAGAAAAGCAAAAAGATAAGGCCATTGAAAAAAGAGGCCCTGCAGTAAATGTAGCCTTTGATGAAGCAGGTAACCCGAGTAAGGCCGCTGAAGGTTGGGCAAGGTCTAATGGCATTAGTGTCGACCAAGCTGAGCGATTAAAAACAGATAAAGGCGAATGGTTGTTACATAAAGCAGTACAACCAGGAAAATCGGTACACGAGCTTATTCCTAACTTTGTTAATCAAGCCGTTTCAAAATTACCTATTCCTAAACCTATGCGTTGGGGCAGTGAACGTATTCAGTTTATTCGACCTGTTCATACCTTAGTATTACTTTACGGAAATACTATTTTAAATGGTGAAACATTAGGTGTTACGTCAAGCAATGTTGTGCATGGACATAGATTCCATCATCACGGTTTAGTGACTATTGATCACGCGTCAAACTATGAAACTATTATGCATGAAGCTCATGTGATGGTTGATTTTGATGCACGCCAAAAACTTATCTTAGAGCAAATTGATAATGTTGCTAACGACATAAATGGTGTTGCGCTGCTTGACGATGAGTTAGTGAATGAAGTTACTGCATTGGTTGAATGGCCTGTTGCTTTAGCGGGAAGCTTTGATGAAGATTTTTTGAATGTTCCGCCTGAGCCTTTGATATATTCAATGAAAGATCATCAAAAATATTTCCCTGTTAATAGTAAAGATGGAAAATTACTGAATCGATTTATCTTTATTACAAATATTGAAAGTAAAGATCCGAATCAAGTTATCTTCGGTAATGAAAAAGTCATCAGACCAAGATTAGCTGATGCCGAGTTTTTCTTTAAAACAGATAAAAAACAATCACTTGAGGGTAGGTTGTCTAGTTTAGAATCAGTGCTGTTCCAAAAGCAGTTAGGCACACTAAAAGATAAATCTGAACGTATTGCTTCTTTAAGTGAATTCGTAGCAAGCAATATTAACGAAAATACGGCTAATGCTAACCGAGCAGGTTTATTAAGTAAAACCGATTTAATGTCTGAAATGGTATTAGAGTTTCCACAAGTGCAAGGTACTATGGGTAAGTACTATGCAATACACGACGGTGAGAACGAATCGGTTGCACAAGCATTAGAAGATCAATACAAGCCAAGATATGCAGGTGATTCGTTACCTGAAGGTAATATTGGTTGTACTGTAGCTATTGCTGATAAAGTTGATACGTTAGTAGGTATATTTGGTATAAACCAACAGCCTAAAGGTGATAAAGACCCATTCGCTTTACGACGAGCAGCTATCGGTCTTATCCGTATTATTATTGAAAAAGAGTTAGCATTAGACATAAAAGACTTACTTGTTAAGAGTATTGAGTTATATGGTGATAAATTAACAAATGATAATACCTTAGTTCAGGTACTAGAATTCGTTTCAGGACGTTACCGTGCATATTATCAAGAGAAAAGTATATCGGTTGATGTTATTCAGGCAGTATTAAATAACTCGCCAACAGCGCCTTTAGATTTTGATAAACGTATTCATGCAGTAAGTCACTTTAAACAATTAGCAGAAGCGGAAAACTTAGCTGCTGCTAATAAGCGTGTAGGTAATATTCTTGCTAAGTTTGACGGCCAACTTTTTGATGCAGTTGATGAAAAATATACTACTGAAGCTGCAGAGAAAGTGCTAATAGAAGTGTTTGAGCAGGTTGGTGCGAAAGTTAAACCATTAACAGAAGCTAAACAATACAAAGAAGCTTTAGCTGAACTTGCACTATTAAGAGACCCTATTGATACGTTTTTTGATAATGTAATGGTTATGGCTGATGATGAAAATGTGAAAGTGAATCGTTTAACATTGCTTAACGATATCCGAAATAGCTTTTTCGCCATTGCGGATATATCAGTTTTACAGTAATAATTGTTGGTATATAAAAAGGAAGCATTTGCTTCCTTTTTTATTGCCTATTGTTTCTTGATTAAATAAGAATAAGGTTTGTTATCTGTTTGAACTAAGACTAGTTCGTGATCCATAAAACGACAAAAACTCGGAATATCTCGTGTTGTTGACGGGTCATCCGCAGTGATATGTAGTAGTTCGCCGCTGTCTAGCTCTCTGATTTTTTTCCTGATCATCATTACAGGTTCCGGACAACGTAATCCGATAGTATCTAGCTGATGTTCAGCTTGTTCAAATTGAGCATTAGACATCGTTAAGCCTTAAAACACCTTAAAGTGCGCTAATTTTAAATGGAGAACAAATAAATTCAACTATTAAGATGAAAGATTGTTAAATCAAAGAAAATAAAGCAATAAATTAGCTGTGTTATCCTTGATTTGTCATGTTTCGAGTCAATAATTTAGGGTACTATTTAAATAAAGCAATTCTCGTGACATGGAGCCACCTTGTATTTTAAAAAATTATTAGTCGCAGCCGCATTATTATTTCCTGTTGTAACATTAGCTGTTGAACATTCTTCAATGCGTAAAACCTTCTTGGAAGCAGAAAAAAAGATATGGAAATCGGATAGGTCAGGTTTCCAACGCTTATACAAACAGCTTCATTATTATCCATTACAACCATATCTTGAGCAGCAAAACTTAATTCAACATATGAGTATGTCGTTAACGAAAGATATTGATGATTTTCTAACTAAATACCGAGGAACACCTTTAGACTGGCCCTTAAGAAAGAAATGGCTGAATTATTTGATAAAAAATAATCAACAAAGTTTATTTCTATATAATTATCGTTCAAACAGTAATGCGACATTAAGTTGTGCATATTTACAATACAGTTTAAATAAAGGGGGTGAAGAAGCAATTATTTTACCAAAAGTAACAAAGCTTTGGACCGTAGGAAAATCTCAACCTGATATATGTGACCCTATTTTCGATAAATGGGCAAAAGCAGGTTACAGAACTGACGATGTTGTTTGGAAGCGTATAAGTTTAGCTGCAGATGGCGGTAAACATTCACTTATTCCTTACCTAACTAAACTATTACCTAAGTCACAAAGATACTTAGGAAGTTTATGGCACAAAGTTAGAAGAAATCCTGCCTATGTATTACGTACCACTGCCTTTAAGGACTATGGTAAACGTGAAGCACAAATATTTAGTTATGGTATTAAGCGCCTTATTTGGCGTCAGCCTGATAAATCGATAGAATTATTTAACAAACTAATAAAAAAATTCAAGCTAACTAGTGATCAAAAGCAGGACATAACACGTACATTCGCATTATCTTTAGCAAATAAAAATCATTCAAAAGCTCAAAAATGGTTACATAAAGTAGATAGTGAGTTTATGAATAATAATGTAATACAGTGGCGAATAGCAGATGTGTTACGTAAACAAGATTGGAATTTAATTCTACGAGAGTTAGAGAGTTTTCCGAGTGATCAAAAACAAAGTAATCAATGGAAGTATTGGTACAGTAGAAGCTTAATAGAAACAAATGATAAGCAAGAAGGTTTGGTTGCTTTAAAAGAACTAGCAAAAAATCGTCATTATTATGGTTTTTTAGCAGCAAGTTTTTTAGAAGTACCATTTAACTTACAAAATCAGCCACTTTCTGTCACTGAAGAACAGCGCAATGAGTTACTTAAAAATCCAGCGGCGAAACGAGCATTTGAGCTATTTCATATTGGCAAGTATAGCTTGGCTCGTAAAGAGTGGAATTACTGGTTAACTCAATTAACCAATGAAGAAAAACTTGCAGCATCAGTCATTTCAACAGAACAAAAGTGGTTTGACCGGGCAATATTTACCTTAGCAAGGGTGAAGTATTTAAACGATGTTAATTTAAGGTTTCCGTTAGCATTCGAGTCCGAAATTAAACAGTTTTCTAAAAAGAATAAAATAGATCCTGCTTGGGCATTTGCTATAGCACGACGTGAAAGCTCTTTTATGTCAGATGCAAATTCTGGAGCGGGAGCAAAAGGTTTGATGCAAATAATGCCTGCTACGGCAAAACAATTAAAGCGTCGTTCAGTATCTGTGAAATATTTGTTGAATGCTAAAAATAACGTAACACTTGGTACTAAGTATTTAAAAATGTTATCAGATAGATATAAAGGTAATCACGTATTAGCTACTGCTTCATACAATGCGGGCCCACACAGAGTTAAAAAGTGGGTGAAAGAAGCGGGTAATATGCCGATAGATATGTGGATTGAAACCATTCCATTTAAAGAAACACGCGAATATGTAAAAAGTGTGATGGCGTATCAACAAATTTATCAACATAAAATAGGGAAGGCGGGTACTATTTTTAGCAATCTGATTAATAAAACGTTATAACGCTTTGTAGGTCCGATGAACCTCATGAAGAAATAACGACTAAGTGTTACAATTAAAGAAAATTTTCATGAGGTTGATCAAATGAATGAATTACATAAGCACTATGCTGAACACGTAGCTGAAATGCAGTTTAGAACGAAAAATGCGTTATCACGAGAAAACTTACAAGGTTTAGTGATTCATTCAGGAAAAGAGCTCAAAGTATTCTTAGATGATTATAGTTACCCATTTAAAGTAAACCCGCATTTTAAAGTATGGTTACCACTTATTGATTTACCAAACAGTTGGTTGATCGTTAATGGTGAAGACAAACCTACATTGATTTATTATCAACCTGTAGATTTTTGGCATAAGGTTACCCCGCTTGAAGAAAACTATTGGAATCCTTATTTTGATATAAAGGTGTTAACTAACGCGAGTGATGTTGATAAGTTACTCCCGTATGACAAGAAGGGATATGCTTACATTGGTGAACATATTGAAGTAGCCCAAGCGCTTGGTTTTTCTTTAATTAATCCTGAGCCAACAGTTAACTATATTCATTACCACCGTGCTTATAAAACGCAATACGAACAAGAATGTATGCGTCAATCTAATCGTATTGCAGTAGCAGGGCATAAAGCCGCTAAATTAGCCTTTTTAGATGGTGCTTCAGAGTTCGACATTCAACAAAGCTATTTAAAAGCGACTCATCATACTAATAATGAAACACCTTACGGCAATATTGTTGCGTTAAATAAAAACGCATCAATTTTACATTATACGGCACTTGAACGTGGCGTACCTCAAGCTCATCGCTCATTTCTTATAGATGCAGGAGCTAGCTTTCACGGTTATGCATCTGATATAACTCGTACTTATTCATTTAAACGTGATAAGTTCGCAGAGCTCATTGCTCGCATGGATATTTTAATGCTAAAAGCGGTTGATGGTTTAAAACCAGGTGCAAGTTATGTTGATTTACATATTGAAACCTATAAAAATATTGGCCATGTTTTATCTGAGTTTGGTTTAATTAATGTGAATGCTGAACAAGCTTATGAAACAGGCATTATTTCAACCTTTTTTCCTCATGGACTAGGTCATCATTTAGGGTTACAAACACATGATGTTGGTGGTTTTATGGCTGATGAACGTGGTACTCATGTCGCATCACCAGATGAACATCCATTTTTAAGAACATCACGAGTTGTTGAAGCTAATCAGGTTTTCACTATTGAGCCAGGCTTATATTTTATTGATTCTTTATTGGCTGATTTAAAAGCGTCTCAACACAGCGCATTGGTAAATTGGCAAGCTATTGATGAAATGAGACCGTTTGGTGGTATTCGAATTGAAGATAACATCATCGTTCATCAATCCCATAACGAGAATATGACTAGAGAGTTAGAATTATAATATTGTGTCGTCATCGTACTTAGTAGCAGATAATCGCGTTATTGAAGAAATAATCGTTAATAAAAGTCGATTTATTTGCTACTTATTTCCCTGTACCTCTAATGAAGAGCTAAAAACTTTATTAAAAGAAGTACAACAATTTCATCCTCAAGCCTCTCATCATTGTTATGCCTATTTGTGTGCTAGGGCTGATAGCACACAAGATTATGGTTTTTCTGACGATGGTGAACCCTCAGGTACTGCTGGACGGCCTATGTTGGTGTCTTTACAAGGCAATGGCGTTGGAGAAATATGCGCTATTGTTGTTAGATATTTTGGCGGAACTAAGTTAGGAACAGGCGGATTACAACGAGCATATGGCGGAAGTGTAAGACAAGCGCTTACATTACTCGCTACCAAAACTAAAATACCTATGGTGTCTAAATCATTAGCGTGTCAATATACTCAAATAAACGACATAATACATGTTATTGAAAAATCTGGAGGAAAAGTGAAAACTCAAGATTTTTCAAATAATGTTAAGTTACTTGTTGAGCTTCCCGAAGATAATGTAAATGCTGTGCAGCAGCAAATTCAAACGATTTCATCAGGTAGTGTTACCTTAACCAAGCCCTAAAAAAATAGTAATAATAAAGTGCAATACAATAATATCATTCGAATTTTAGGTTTACTTGTTACCATTCTAAGTGTAACGATGTTACCTCCTGCTTTTATCTCTTTATTTTATCGAGATGGTGGTGGCTTTTCTTTTTTAATGGCCTTTATTTTATGTTTAGTGGTGGGGTTTTCATTTTGGTATCCGAATCGTAATTATAAAGACGATTTAAGACCAAGAGAGGGCTTCTTAATTGTTGTGCTGTTTTGGACGGTATTAGCAAGTTTCTCAGCCATTCCTTTACTCCTTCTTGAACAACCCAATTTGTCTTTCGCTGATGCTTTTTTTGAATCTTTTTCGGGGTTAACGACAACAGGGGCTACAATCCTCACTCAAATTGATGGCTTACCCCATGCGGTATTATGGTATAGGCAACAATTACAATGGTTAGGTGGGATGGGGATTATTGTTTTAGCAGTAGCCGTATTACCTATGCTAGGTGTGGGTGGTATGCAGCTCTACCGTGCTGAAACACCAGGCCCTGTTAAAGACTCTAAAATGACCCCAAGAATAGCCGATACCGCTAAACATTTATGGTATATCTATTTATCGTTAACGGTACTGTGTTCAATTGCCTATTGGTTAGCAGGAATGTCTATATTTGATGCTATTTGTCATGCCTTTTCTACTATAGCTATTGGTGGTTTTTCTACACATGATGCTAGTATGGGCTACTTCGCTAGCCCTTTAATTAACTTTATTTGTGTGTTTTTCTTATTGGTTGCTGGCGTTAACTTTGCTCTGCATTTTGCTGTATTGCACAGTAAGTCATTACGTAATTATTTTTACGATCCCGAGTTCAAAGTCTTTATCGCTATTCAGTTTGTATTGGTGTGTATTTGTTTTACGGTATTGTTGTCACATAATGTTTATAACAGTGAATTTGAAGCGTTTGATCAAGCCTTGTTTCACGCTGTTTCTATGAGTACAACCGCGGGTTTTTCTACCTCTGTTGCACCTGTTGATGGTATCTCTGCCGTATCATTTGCAAGTTGGCCAACGTTATTGCCTATATTACTTATTTTTTCTAGTTTTATTGGTGGTTGTGCAGGTAGTACAGGCGGTGGAATGAAAGTCGTCCGTATACTTTTATTATACTTACAAGGGTTCAGAGAACTGAATAAATTGGTGCACCCTAAAGCTATTTTTACCATTAAGCTTGGTAAGAAGGCATTGCCTAATAAAGTTGTGGAAGCTATTTGGGGGTTCTTTTCTGCTTATGCAGCTGTATTTGTTGTATGCATGTTGTTATTGCTAGCGTCAGGTGTTGACGATATTACAGCGTTCACAGCGGTAGCTGCTTGTTTAAATAACCTAGGCCCGGGTTTAGGGGAAGTTGCGGTTAACTTTTCAAGTATTAGCGACTTTAGTAAGTGGGTATTGATTGTAGCGATGCTGTTTGGCCGTTTAGAGATATTTACTTTATTAGTATTATTAACGCCAGCATTCTGGCGTTCGTAACAGTTAAGCAATTAATAATAAGTTTAATAAAAGCTAAGTGCATCTAGTTGGAACAGTGATTCTACTTCAGAGATATAACGCTTATTAACCAAGAATATAATGACATGATCACCAGACAATATTTTAGTGTTTGAGTGCGCAATAATCACTTCGTTACCACGAGCAATAGCACCAATACTAACACCTGGCGGCAGTTTTAATGCTTGGATAGTTCTACCGACTACTTTTGACGACTTTTCATCACCTTGAGCAGTGATTTCTATGGCTTCTGCAGAGCCACCTCGTAAACTATAAACATTCGAAATATTACCACGGCGTACGTGTGTTAATAACGCCGATATAGTGGCATGTTGAGGCGACACGGCTATGTCTATATTACTACCGTGTACCAAATCGATGTAAGCATTACGTTGAATGAGTACCATCGCTTTACGAACACCTAAACGTTTTGCCAATAACGATGACATAATGTTCGCCTCATCATCGTTAGTAACGGCAATAAATACATCAAAGTGATCAATATGCTCTTCAACTAAAAGTTCTTGATCAGAAGAGTCACCTGTAAAAACAAGGGTATCGTTTAACTCAGACGCTAAATATTCAGCGCGTTTAGGCGAGCGTTCAATTAGCTTCACTTGATGATTTTTTTCTAGGGCACGGGCAAGCCCTGAACCAATGTTACCACCGCCAGCAATCATGATGCGTTTATAAGCGGGTTCAAGTTTTTGAAGTTCACTCATTACCGCACGAATATGAATGCTCGCAGCGATAAAAAATACTTCATCATCGGCTTCAATAATAGTGGTGCCTAAAGGTCTGATCGGTTTACCATTTCGATAAATGGCCGCAACACGAGTATCAACATTAGGAATATGTTCTTTAAGCGTAGATAGGGCATGACCTACTAAAAGGCCGCCATAGTATGCTTTAATCGCCACTAAACTAATTTTACCTTCGGCAAACTCTAATACCTGTAGCGCGCCAGGATAGTCAATTAATCGAGCAATATCTCGAGTAACCAATTGTTCAGGTGCAATAATGTGGTCAACAGGAATGTTTTCACTTTGAAAAAGTTTATCTTGGTATTTAAGAATTTTGGACGAACGTATACGGGCTATTTTAGTACTGGTTCTAAAAAGAGAATAGCAAATTTGGCACGCGATCATGTTGGTTGCATCATCACTAGTTACAGCTATTACTAAATCTGCATCTTCAATACCAGCACGAATAAGAACATCGGGGTGTGACCCCTGGCCATGAACAACCTGTAAATCCATTTTGTCTTGAAGTTCATTAAGCGTTTCAATATTCGTATCAACAAGGGTAATTTCGTTTTCTTCGCGTACTAAGTTTTCTGCGAGAGTACCACCGACTTGTCCAGCGCCAACAATTACTATTTTCATTTTATAATTCTTTTTTTACGAGTTTAGCGTAGTAAAAACCGTCCATTGAATGTTCATTGGGAAGTATTTGCCAACCAATATCTGACTCATTATCTGTGATGGCGATATGCTCAACATCATCATTATTATCAATGAAGTATTTTACTTGAGTAGCATTTTCTTCAGGTAAAATACTACAAGTAGCATAAAGCAAAGTACCACCCGGTTTAAGTAATGACCATATATTTTTCAGGATTTGTTGTTGTAACTCGCTAAGTTTTTCAATGTCGCTAGCTTTACGTAACCATTTGATATCTGGATGGCGTCTAATAACACCGGTACCTGAACATGGCGCATCAAGCAGTATTTTGTCGTAAAGAGTGCCGTCCCACCAATCTTGGCTGGCAGCATCGCCAGTGATAATAGTAGCGTTTAAAGCTAAGCGTTCTAAGTTTTCATTGACTCGGACTAATCTATTTTCATCAATATCAATAGCCGTCATGCTCGCTATTTCAGGTACTCGTTCTAATATATGACAAGTTTTTCCGCCGGGAGCAGCACAACAATCTAAAACATCATCATTATCTTTGCAGTCTATTAATAGCGCAGCTTGTTGAGCGGCGCCATCTTGTATTGATACATGACCTTCTGCAAAACCAGGAAGTTTATTTACATCTACGGCTTTAACTAATTTAATCGCTTGGCTGGTTGGGTCAACGTATTCAACGTCGATACTTGCGTTTTGTAGTAAAGCTAAGTAATCCGGCACCGTATGATGCTGTTGATTAACACGAAGCCACATAGGTGGGCGTTCTTGGTTAGCGACTAAAACTTGCTGCCAATGATCTGGGTAGGCGGCTTTAATTTTTTTAATAAACCAACCCGGGTGGTTATACTTAACTGGATCAGAAAGTTGCTCTTGAGTGCTATCGCCGGCTTGCTTTTCAACTTTACGTTGATAATTTCTCAATACGCCGTTAACCATACCGCCTATATGTCTGTTTTTTAAAGCAGATGCAGCAGCAACGGTTTCACTTACAGCAGCATGATCAGGTATACGCATGTATTTTATTTGATAGATACCCGCCAACATCAAAAAATGGAAAACGCGTTGTTTTCCTTTTAACGGCTTTTCTATCAATTGTTGAACTTCATTTTCTAATTCAGGAAGATAACGTAAAACACCATAACAAATTTCTTGTAAGAGACCTTTGTCTTTAATGTCTATTTTCGCTATATGTCTTGGTAATTCGTCGCCAAGACTTCTGCCTTGGTCAACAACGCCATACGTACATTTTGCGGCAAGTGCTCTAATATTAGCGGCCATCATTTACTCTTGTATTAAGCCTGTGATTTGTTGACCAACAACAAACCAATCAGAACGGGAATTTAAAATATCACTGACAGGCATCGCTTTTTTGCCTGGTATTTGAATCGACTCTAATTTAACCGCGTTATTACGGGTTGCCACTACAATGCCACTTTTGTCGGCTGAAATAATGGTTCCAGGTACTTCGGTTGATTCCGTATCTACTACACTGGCTTGCCAAATTCTTATTCTATGTTCTTTGTTAGAAGCTGATTCGGTGAAAGTAAACTGAGCAACAGGCCAAGGAATGTAAGCTCTAATTTTCCGATGTAAAACGTTTGCATCACTATCCCAACTAAGTTCAGCTTCTGTTTTATCTAATTTCTTAGCATAGGTAGACAATTCATTATTTTGTGGAGTTCTGGTGTATGTGTCATTACTCATTAACTCTAAGGTGTCTGTTAACGCTTTAGGGCCAATGTTGGCGAGTTTTTCATACAAACTTGCCGATGTATCAGTGTCAGTAATTTCACAGTTGGCTTTAAGCAGCATATCGCCAGTATCTAAACCTTTGTCCATTTGCATAACCGTTACACCCGTTATGCTATCACCCGCTTCTAAAGAACGTTGGATAGGAGCAGCGCCACGCCATTCAGGTAAAATAGAACCATGAACGTTAATACAGCCTAGTTTTGGTGTATCTAAAACCACTTGTGGTAACAATAATCCGTAAGCAACTACAACCATCACATCAGCTTGGTACGTAGCTAAGTGTTGCTGATCCGCATCGTCTTTAAAGTTGATCGGTTGCTCAACAGGCAAGTTATGTTCAAGTGCTAATTGTTTAGTGGCACACGACATCATTTTTTTACCACGGCCTGCTGGTTTATCAGGAGGGCAATAAACGGCCACTACATTATGTTGTGAATGAATGAGTGCTTCTAAGTGTTTAGCAGCAAAGTCAGGTGTTCCTGCAAAAATGATATTGAGTGCTTTAGACAAGGTAATTCCTAAATCATTAATTGGATTGATTTAAACGCGCTTCTTTTTCAAGCTTCTTTTTAATACGCTGGCGTTTAAGTGGAGACAAGTAATCAATAAATAGAATACCTTTTAAGTGATCTAATTCATGTTGAATACAAATCGCTAAAAGCTCTTCGCCATCTAAGGTAAACTCTTTACCGTCAATATCGAGTGCTTTTACGGTTACTTGGGTATGTCGGTCTACTTTTGCATAGCAACCTGGAACGGATAAACAACCTTCTTCATTAATCAAAGTTTCTTCACTTTTTTTAATAATTTCAGGGTTTATTAATACAATAGGAGTTTCTTTATTTTCAGAAACGTCCATAACCACAATTTGTTGATGAATATTGACTTGCGTAGCAGCAAGACCAACACCATTCTCATCGTACATGGTTTCAAACATGTCGTTTACTATGGTTTTAATATTATCGTTAACTTCAACAACTTGTGTTGCTTTAGTTTTTAATCTTTCGTCTGGAAATCGTAAAACAGTTAAAATAGTCATAATTTATCAAAAGGGTTCGCGAAAACTCGTATAGAATGTTATGTTTCAATTTTAGCTATTAATTTTAATTAATAATAGTGGTTTAGGATAAATGCTTTAAGAATAGGAAGACTAGCATGCAAAATAAAGTGTTAATAATAATAATTACCCTCATTTTATTACCGATGGGGTTGTTAGCGGACGAATTAACATTAAATAAAAATGCCCCTAAAACGTATATTGTCAAAAAAGGCGATACATTATGGGACATTTCGGGGGTTTTTCTTAAGCAACCGTGGCTTTGGCCAAAATTATGGAGAATTAACCCTGACATTAACAATCCCCACCTTATTTATCCTGGCGATAAATTACGTTTAGTTTACGACAAATATGGTAATCCCATGCTTGTGAAAGGTGAGGGTGGTAAACCACAGCTAAAATGGTCTCCTACAATAAGAACAACCTTAAAAGATATGTCACCGGTAAATACTATTCCGTTGAATGTGGTTGCCCCTTATATAAAATACGATGCGCTGTTTTCTGAAGAAGAATACAAGGAGCTACCACATGTATTGGGTAACGATGATGGATATCGTTCAAGTACTGATGGTTTTAAGTTATATGTAAATAAAGATTTAGCCGTAGGTAAAAGTTACGCAATTTATGAAAAAGGTGAAGAGGTATTTGATCCAGAAACCGATGAAAGCTTAGGTTATTATGCTCGTTTGGTAGGTACTGCAAAGGCGATTAGAGTGGGAGATATGGAAAATAAAAAGCCATCTACCATGTATGTCGATGGTGCAAAACGTGAAATTAAATCAGGTTCTTTTGTTGCGCCGATTAATGAGGGACAAATGTTACCTGCGTTTTTTACTATGCAAGCAGCTAAAGCCACGTTTAAAGGTTCTTTTGTTAAAGCTTCTTCTGAATCTCGCGAATTTGGTAAGCTTGAAGTCGTGATGATTAACAGAGGAAAGCAGCACGAAGTTCAATTAGGTGACGTGTTATCTATTGAACGTAAGAGCCCCAGCGTTATTGAAACCGGTGATGGACCAATGTATAAAGCAGACAGTTCTCAATGGAATGTTTTATCATCAAGTGATGATGAATATAATATGCCGACAGAGCCTGTTGGAAAAATGATGGTCTTCAAAACATACGATAAAGTCAGTATGGCCTTAGTCTTACGTACCACAAAACCGATCCGATTAACGGATACGGTAAAAGCACCATAACGTTGTGATTTAACCGTATAAAATAGACGCCAAATCTTAAGGAGAAGATACATGGCTAAAAACATAACAATGGATAGTGAAAAGTCACAGCAACAATACTGGCTAGCCTTAAAATTTATTCCTCGGCTAGCCATTCATAAAAAGCTTCATTTAGTTCAAGAATTTGGATTAAGGAAGCTTTTTTCGTTAGATTTTTCAGTAAAATGCCTCAATCTATCGGATAAGCAATTATTAGCCATATCTAATCCTGATTGGGATCGGATAAACCGTATTATTCACGATAGTGAACATTGTGGCAGTGAACTGATTGGTTACGATGATGAATGTTATCCAACACAGCTCAAACAAATTTACGACCCACCGTTAGTTCTATTTGCACAAGGAAATAAAAAGTTACTTACAACGAGTCAAATTGCTGTTGTGGGAAGTCGAAGTGCGACAGCAATGGGACGAGAAAATGCTTTTGAGTTTTCAAAACAGCTTGTTATGCAAGGAGTCACGGTAACCAGTGGTTTGGCTTTAGGTATAGATGCTCATGCGCATAAAGGTGCCTTAGCGGGACAAGGAGGCACAATAGCGGTAGTAGCAACCGGACTTGACCGTGTTTATCCAAGTCGTCATAAACAACTGGCGAACGATATTATTCAAAACAACGGTCTTATCATTAGTGAGTTTGTTCCAGGTACAATTCCAAAAGCAGGCTTGTTTCCTAAAAGAAATAGAATTATTAGTGGTTTAAGCGAAGGTGTTTTGGTGGTAGAAGCAACTATTAAAAGTGGTTCATTAATTACCGCAAGAAGTGCTATTGAACAGAATAGGGAAGTATTTGCTATTCCTAGCTCAATTCAAAACCCGCAAGGTAAAGGGTGTCATTGGTTGATTAAGCAAGGGGCTAAACTTGTTGAAGAATGTGCCGATATACTAGAAGAAGTTAATATTCTTGTGGAAACTGGTCTAAACTTAATAATGAACCATGAAGAATCTGGTGAAAATGAAAAAAATTACGAGCAAGGCTTGTTTAACGAACCATTGTTAGATAGTGTGGGATATGAAGTTACTCCCATAGATGCAGTGGTATCGAGGAGTAAGCTACCCATAAATGTAGTATTAACACAATTAACAATGTTAGAACTCAAAGGCTTAGTGTCTGCGGTTCCCGGTGGTTATCTCAGAACCAATTAACTGAAATTATTATTTAGTTTGTTATGTAGGTGTTTCATTAAAGGGGCTAGTTATGTTTGATATTTTGATGTATTTATTTGAAAACTATATTCATAGTGAAGCCGAAGTAATGGTTGATCATGATGTATTAACTGATGAATTAACCCGAGCTGGATTTCATCAGGATGAAATTTACAAAGCACTCGCTTGGTTAGAAAAGCTAGCTGCACTTCAAGACACAGATTCTTATCCATATTTAACACGTGTTGCTAATCAATCTACACGTGTTTATACCGAAGAAGAGATGCAACTACTTGATGTAGAATCTCGCGGATTTTTGATGTTCTTAGAGCAGGTCAATGTTCTTGATTTTACCACACGTGAAATGGTGATTGATCGAGTGATGGAACTTGATACGCAATACTTCTCAATTGATGATCTTAAATGGGTGGTGCTAATGGTATTGTTCAATGTTCCCGGTAAAGAAAAAGCTTATTCTCAAATGGAAGACCTCATTTTTGATGAGCAAGAAGGCCCTCTTCACTAATGGCTTTATTCATGGTCTAAAAATTATGGCATAATAGACGCATCGGTAATTAATGGTCTCGCTTATCTAACGTGTTAAGCAGGTGCGCTTTATGTCTAAATCAGACGATTCACTATTTCAACATCACGAACATGCGCTAGAAAAAGCACATGAAACTTGCCCGTCTTGTGGCGCTGAATTATCAATTAAACATGGTAAATCTGGTGCTTTTTTAGGTTGTTCAAACTATCCCAAGTGTGATTACACTCGACCTATCGTTGAGCAAGAAAAAGTTGAAGACAAGATCCTTGAAGGAACCCATTGCCCGTTATGTCACAGCACTTTAGCGGTTAAGCAAGGTCGATATGGCATGTTTATCGGGTGTACTAACTTTCCTGCATGTGAACACATAGAAGATACTAACCAAAATGATGATGTTGATGTATCTTGCCCTAGTTGTAGTAAAGGCAAGCTTTTTGAGAAAACGAATAGATACGGCAAAACGTTTTACTCCTGTGATCAATATCCATCTTGTAAATATGTAATCAATTACCCCCCTGTTAATGAGGCATGTCCTGAGTGTGATTGGCCTATTCTTATTGAAAGAAAAATGGCTAGTGGTCTAGTGTTAATGTGCCCACAGAAGAAATGTTCTTATAAACGAAAAACTCCTTAATTCATCTGTTTTCTTCATTTCTGTTAAGGATGAACAATAACTCCTGAAAATTTTATTTCATTAGTTTATGGCGTATACCATCGTTGGGTTTTTATCTCATTCGAAACAAGGTTATAATACACCCCATTAATGCCTCTTTATGAGGCTTCTTTAATTTATATGAAAGGGTTTAAACATGACAGTAGGTATTATCATGGGTTCTAAGTCGGATTGGCCGACAATGAAACATACAACAGATATGCTAGATCTTCTTAATGTTCCTTATGAAACTAAAGTAGTGTCGGCACATAGAACACCACATTTACTTGCAGAATATGCAGAAAGTGCAAAAGAACGCGGCCTAAAAGTTATTGTTGCCGGTGCCGGTGGTGCAGCGCACTTGCCTGGTATGGCTGCAGCTTTCACTAGTTTACCTGTATTAGGTGTACCAGTTCAGTCGAAAGTATTGAGTGGTAAAGATTCATTATTATCTATTGTTCAAATGCCTAAAGGTATTGCCGTTGGTACATTGGCTATTGGTACTGCTGGCGCAGCAAATGCGGGCTTACTTGCAGCACAAATTATTGGTACTCACGACGAAACAGTCATGGCTGCTATTGAGAAGTTCAGAAAAGAACAAACTCAAAATATTCTTGATAACCCAAACCCTGCAGAATAGGTTATAAAATGAAGGTTTTAGTATTAGGTGCTGGCCAATTAGCGCGAATGATGGCGTTGGCAAGTAAACCGTTAAATATTGATGTTAGAGCGTTTGATGTCGGAAGTGGCAAAGTTGTAGATCCACTTTCTCCAAGTGTGAGCTTCGGTGATTTAACTGGCGGTATTTCTTTTGCTGAAGTTATTACTGCTGAGTTTGAACATATTAGTCATGATGTTTTAGCTGTGTGTGAAGCATCAGGAAAGCTATTTCCAAGTAGTAAGTCAATAAAAACGGGCGGTGATCGTCGGTTAGAAAAGCATTTACTTGAAGCTGCTGGCGTAGATAATGCGATACATAAAGTTGTTGCAACCAAAGCTGAGTTTGATGAAGCCTTACAACTATTAACTTTACCTGTTATTTTTAAAAGTGCACTTGCAGGTTACGATGGCAAAGGGCAGTGGCGCTTAAAAGATATGTCTCAAGCAGAGAATATTTGGCTAGATATTGAAAACTTCATTCAAGAAGATACAAGCGGTCAATCACAAGCTGTTGTTGTTGAGCAAATGGTACCTTTTGATCGTGAAGTGTCAATGGTTGGTGTTCGCAGTAAGTCAGGAGAAACGGTTTCATACCCGTTAACTGAAAATCATCATACTAACGGCGTACTCAGCGTATCGTTAGCAACAGATGATCATCAATCATTACAAATTCAAGCATCTGAAGCATTTGATAAAATCGCTAACGCGTTAGATTATGTTGGTGTACTTGCTATTGAATTCTTCCAAGTTGGCGATGCCTTATTAGTGAATGAAATAGCTCCTCGTGTTCATAATTCAGGGCATTGGACTCAACAAGGCGCGGATACCTGTCAGTTTGAAAATCATATGAGAGCTGTGTGTCAGTTGCCTTTAGGTTCTACAGCTTTAGTTAGACCTTCAGCAATGATTAACGTGTTAGGTACCGATAGCGTGCCAAATAGCATTTTATCTATACCGAGTGTAACCATGCACTGGTATGGTAAAACGCAAAGAGCTGGACGTAAAATGGGGCATATTAATGTTTCAGGTAACAACAAAGCTGAGCTATACCAGCGCATGAACCAGTTAGCTAGTTTATTACCTGCTGAAAGCTTTCCTGAAGTTGCAGAATATATTAGTAACCTCAAGTAGAAAGTATGTCGTTACCACGCAACCACTTGTATAGCTAAAATCGCGATTAGATAGCAGTTGTGGTATTAAACAAAATGGCTGACTTCGATCAGCCATTTTATTATCTTAAACCTTACCCTAAGTAAACGTATATTCTCATGTGTGTAGCATTCGATGTTTTCAAACAAGGTGGAGTTATCGCTTATCCTACTGAGGCCGTATTTGGTCTAGGTTGCGATCCTGATAATATAAACGCCATTAAAGCGTTGTTAGCAATTAAAAATAGACCTAAGTCAAAGGGATTAATATTGCTTGCAGGTCGATTCGAACAACTCATTCCTTATATAGATGTTTCACATTTATCCGCACAGCAATTAACACTGATTAAGAGTCGTTGGCCTAATGGTATTACACAGGTATTGCCAGCTCGGAAGGGGTTAACTTCGTATTTAACTGGCGATTTTAATACTATTGCAGTACGAATAACAACACAGCCAGATGTTGTTGCCTTATGCGAACAAACAAACAGAGCGATTGTATCAACTAGCGCTAATCTATCAGGGCAGGAACCAGCTAAAAGCTGGCAAACAGTTGATCCATTATTAATAAATAAGATTGATTACTTAATTAAAGGTGATACGTTATCTTACCAACAGCCATCTAAAATTATTAATGGCCTTACCGGAGAAATCTTTCGCACATGAGTACAGTAAACATTGATACCGTTGTTGAATATTTAAAAACCTTACAAGATAACATTTGTCAGGCACTAGAAACTGAAGATGGGAATTGTGAGTTTGTTGAAGACAACTGGATAAGACCTGAAGGTGGTGGTGGCCGAACTCGAGTTGTTACTAATGGTGATGTGATTGAACAAGGTGGCGTTAATTTTTCCCTAGTCTCGGGTAATAAATTACCACCTTCAGCTACTGCGCACCGACCAGAATTAGCAGGGCGAACCTGGAAAGCATGTGGCGTTTCACTCGTTATCCACCCTAAAAACCCATATATTCCAACTTCTCATGCCAATGTTCGTTTTTTTATTGCTGAAAAAGAAGGTGAAGAACCCGTATGGTGGTTTGGTGGTGGCTTTGATTTAACACCTTTTTATCCTTTTGATGAAGACGTTGTTCATTGGCATCAAACAGCTAAAAATTTATGCTTGCCATTTGGTGATGATATCTACAACGATCACAAAAAATGGTGTGATGAGTATTTCTATCTAAAACATCGAGACGAAACTCGAGGTGTTGGTGGTTTATTTTTTGATGATTTAAACCAATGGGATTTTGAAACGTGTTTGAATTACATTAAAGCAGTTGGAGAAGGGTTTGTAGATGCTTATGTACCGATAATGCATAAGCGTAAGAATAACAAATTTGATGAACAACAACGACAATTTCAACTTTATCGTCGTGGTCGTTATGTTGAATTTAACCTTGTCTTTGACCGTGGTACATTATTTGGTTTACAGTCAGGCGGAAGAACAGAGTCAATATTAATGTCTATGCCACCTTTGGCTAGATGGGAATATAACTTCCAAGCAGAAGATGGTTCGCCAGAAGCAAAACTTAACGAATACCTTGTACCAAGAGATTGGGTATAATACAGAGAATTAAAAATGTCTGAAAAGAACAAAGTAGGGCATTTTGCTCGTTTAGCACCTGCCATTAAAAATAGTTTAGCGGGTTTGTTGGCTGCATATAAACATGAAATAGCATTTCGACAAGAAGTGTTCTTACTGATTGTATTAACACCTATTGCTTGTATCATTAGTCATAACTTCATTGAATTCACCTTACTTATTTTCTCCATTATTTTTATTATGGTAACTGAGCTACTTAATTCAGCTATAGAGGCTGTTGTAGATAGGGTTGGTTTAGAGCGTCATGAATTAAGTGGCCGAGCAAAGGACATAGCCTCTGCCGCTGTATTTGTTTCAATTATGTTCTTTTTGATTGTTTGGGGTTACAAGGTATTTTCTTTGATTTAACTTCTTGATGTAGATCAATATTTAATTTGTTTCGTGTACTGCCGATCGATAGTTTGAGGTAAATCAACATTTAACATACCTAAACAGCATAAAATTCCCTTAATAATTAAAAGGGAACTCCCATGAAAAAACAGTTTATAACATTAACACTCCTCTCTATTTTTTGTGTTGCTGCCTCAGCTGCAGATTATAAAGCTGGCGATATAGTTGTACGTACGGGTGCTACGATGGTATCTCCAAATAATGAACATTCGTCAATACTATTAAATGATGCAGATTCAACAATGACATTAACGGTTGACGAGAATACTCAACTTGGCTTAAATCTTATTTATTTTTACAGTAAGAATATCGCTGTAGAGTTATTAGCGGCAACCCCGTTCACCCACGATGTAACCATTCACGATAAAAACTCTGTATTGAATGTCGATGGAGCAAAATTAGGGAAAGTTACTCAATTACCACCAACCCTAAGTGTCTTGTATTATTTTGATAATGAATCAGCATTTAAACCTTATGTGGGAGGAGGTATAAATTACACCGTATTCTTTGATGAAAAATTTGAGAGTGCACCAAAATCTTTAGGTTTAAGTAACTTAGAGTTAGATAGTTCTTTTGGTTTATCATTACAGGTGGGCTTTGATTATCTATTTGATGAAAACTTTCATGTAAATGCCTCTATTAGATATATTGATATAGGTACTGAAGCAACATTTGATGTTGGAGGGGAAAGCATAGGTAAAGCTAATATAGATATAGACCCTACGGTTTATTCCTTGATGCTTGGTTATAAATTCTAAGCTAGGTATAAATCAATTTCTTCTAAAAAAGCATCGATAAGTCGATGCTTTTTCTTTCTTTCTGCATTAAGCTGAAAAAAAGCAGCTATGAATAGACATTATTATGGACCAATACCTCGTATACGGTAATCCAATTAAACAATCAAAATCACCTTCCATTCATATGGCATTTGCTCAAGAATGTGACCAAGTTATGATGTATGACCGAAAGCTAGCTGAGGTTGAAACTTTTGAAAGTGAAGTGAGAGAATTTCTTCACCGTGGTGGTAAGGGAGCTAATATAACGGCACCATTTAAAGAACAAGCAATGGCGATGTGTGATGAACTAACCGAACATGCGAAGTTTTCTGGGGCTGTTAACACGTTAACATTTAATGAAGGGAAAATAATTGGTGATACAACTGATGGTGTAGGACTGGTAAATGACCTACTTGCTCATAAGGTAATATTAAAAAATAGCCGTATTCTATTGTTAGGGGCAGGGGGCGCGTCAAAAGGGGTTGTATTACCTTTGCTTAACCAAAACCCAAAGAGTTTGACTGTTGCAAATCGAACAGTTTCAAAAGCGGAAGCTATTGTTGATCAATATAGTGGCCAACCTATAAAAGCATCGTCATTTGAAGATGCAAATGAACAAAGGTTTGATGTCATTATCAATGCTACCTCTGCTGGTTTATCTGGGAATGGTTTACCTATATCAGAAAACATTATTACCTCTGAGACTGTATGTTATGACATGACATATGGTCAATCATTAACGCCTTTTCTACAAAAAGCGACCGACCTCAATGCAAAGCAAGTGATTGATGGGTTAGGTATGCTGGTAGGACAGGCTGCAGAAAGTTTCTATATTTGGAGAGGCGTGAGACCTTCAACAGCACTTATATTAAAGCAACTTCGCGAAGAACTGAATTTATAGAATGAATCAATCCTTTATAATTAACGATGATTATCAATTTGATAAACAATCGGGTTGTTGGTGCTGTACCGCAATGCTGGCTGGGAATCGCATAACTATATTTATCAAAAGCGATATCAATGAGAAGCAGTTAACACAAAATGTAAAATTTGATTGGGAATGTATTGTTGAAGATTGGCTCGAAGAAAACGAGCCAAATACTAAAAATGAAATAATAATAGAGCTGAGCTAGCTAACGTTAATTAGCTCTCAGCAAGGTATTCATCTTTAAGTCTTACATAGTTTAAAGCCGACTGTTTTAAGAAGTTTTGTTCTGCTTCTTTCAGCGGTCGAGCTTGTTTCATTGGGTTACCTACATATAAGTATCCACTCTTAAGGGTTTTATTTGGTGGAACTAAAGTACCGGCGCCAATAAATACATCATCTTCAACAATAACACCATCCATGATAATAGCCCCCATACCTACTAAAATTCGATTTCCTAATTGGCAGCCATGCAACATACATTGATGGCCCACCGTAACATCGTCACCAATAATTAACGGATGGCCTTCAGGTGTGTGTTCACTTCTACGACTTACATGTAAAATTGTGCCGTCTTGAATATTTGTGCGTTCTCCAATAATAATATGATTAACGTCACCTCTAGCGGCAACGAGAGGCCAAATACTTGAATCATTCTTAATTGTTACTTCGCCAACCAATACAGAAGTACAATCAATATACGTATTTTTACCTATTTGAGGCAAGATCCCTTTAAAAGGTCTAATATTTGAAGTTGTCATACGCGTAATACCTTTAATGTGTTTAGTTAATATTAACAAAAATTGTGAAAATTGCTTAAATTGAATGGTAATAGTTAATAATAGATAGAAGAAGTTAAGGAGGCTTCTGTCGTTAAAATAAACGTTTAGGTTCTTTTAGAGTCAATTAAAACGCGCTTTGTTTAAAAAAAAGGCAAACAGTAACAAAATTCAAATTAAGTGTTGACCTAAAATGAAAAGTCTCTAAAATGCGCTCCAAGTTCAGAGGGGCAACCCAAAGAAACGTTTTGATAGGTTTAGTTCAGCGTAACGCTCAATTAAACGAAAGATAACTTCGAAAAGCTTTTAAAAAGAATTTCAAAAAGTTGTTGACATCAAAACAGAGAAGCGTAGAATGCGCATCTCGCTTCAGGCAAGGCTTGAAGCAAAAGAGATTAACGAATGCGATTAACCTCTTGTTCTCATACGAGAATGTTCTTTAACAATTAGTTATCATGCAATTTGTGTGAGCACTCACATTACGATTGATTTTACATAGTCGGCTCTTGTTCTTTTAGAATAGAGAAGACGTAAAACAG
>Ga0209292_1001245_pt1 | contig 31472 bp, 24 predicted proteins | sample GOMGulsemesocosm_2_FD_184634 | JGI IMG/M metagenome (GOLD analysis project Ga0209292, IMG submission 184634) | Methane-oxidizing microbial communities from mesocosms in the Gulf of Mexico - GOM9C Gulf of Mexico (SPAdes) (version 2) | ecosystem: Environmental > Aquatic > Marine > Cold seeps... | reverse complement strand
TCCCGAATTTGGTGCCACAATAACTGTAATTGTTCCTGAAGCATTTATATTAGATGGGACACAACCAACTGATGTTACTGTATAATTAAATACTCCTGTAGCTGTTGGCGTACCACTAATTGTAAATACTCCAGCACTATATGTACCAGTAACCCCTGCAGGTAACCCTGAAACTGTTACTCCTGTAATTCCTCCTCCTGCAGTATATACTATATTGGTTATTGCGGTATTTTCACATACTGGCTGATCATCCGTATTAATGGCTGATGTCAACGTTAATGTACATGCATAATTAGCATCTATTGTCGTATTACTGCTATACTCATTTCCAAATTCATTAACAGTAACTGTTTTAATAGGGTTTTCAGAAAAATTCTTATGGCTATTTAATTTTTCGTGTGCATGAGTAGCAACACCAAAAAATAGTGAAAAAACAAAACTAAAAACTTGAAGACTTTTATTCCCAAAATACTTTTCTAACATAGCTTAATGTATTTACGTATTGATATCTATTTCGATCAATTTGCGGTCGATCGATTATGATAGCTAGAGTATAGCTTATCATATTCAACTTAAATTCTTTTTCGGGTACGTAAGTATCTGAATGGGATCAGCATTAATATAACAAGATGATTTTTGGTTTAATAGATTTGTGTGGGCACACTTTATTCTATTTTAATTCATTTTCCTGGGAAGAAAGTGAGTGCTATCTTTTTATGATATAAACGAAATTAAATTCTCAAAACAGAGCCTTTCATCGAATATTTCACCTACCATAATGTTCTTTTTTAATTTTCAAAAATAGAATAAATATTATGATACAGACTTGAATTTAAGAATATTTTTTAATTATAAATACTTTATTCGTCAAACTGTTAAATTACTCGTTATACATAACTAAAAACACATTTTTGCACATAATATTACTACTAATACTCAAGTACTAAAACGAATTTCTTAAAATTAAAAACGTCTTATATTTTTCGTTATATATTTTTTATAAATGAAACCACTCTCCTACACTATCACACTATTAAATTGCTATCTAAACAGCTGAATACAAATCGCTTAAACAAACACCCCTCTTTTTAAACTGTAATAAAAAAAGCCTATATCCTGATGATTTTATAAATATTGTTATTTACTGAAATAAGTTGACACAGAAATACTAATTGATTATCTCCCTCTGAATAATCCTTATGTTATTATAGAAAATTATTGAAGGAATATTATTTTATAATAGTACATCTACATAAATTGTAAGTTTTAGTATCTTTGTCGACTTAATTCAACATCAAAACTTGAGTTTGATATTATATACAGAAAACAACGAATTATTTTTATTGTGAAAGAAATAGACGAAATTGGAGATAACCATATAGGAACTTCATTTGACACACCTTTACGAAAAGACGCATTTGAGTTAGACAACGACTCAAAAATAGAAGCTATCAAAAAGGATGTTGCAAGTATTATGCATACCTTAGGCTTAGACCTTACTGACGATAGTTTAAATGGAACTCCAAATAGAGTAGCCAAAATGTTTGTTACCGAAATTTTTGGAGGATTGCACCCTGACAACAAACCAGAAGCTTCTACATTTGACAACAAGTATAAGTATGGTGAAATGTTAGTAGAAAAAAACATCACCTTATACTCTACTTGTGAACATCACTTATTACCAATTGTTGGTAGAGCTCATGTTGCCTATATTTCTAAAGGAAAAGTAATTGGACTTTCTAAAATGAATAGAATTGTTGATTATTTTGCTAAACGACCTCAAGTACAGGAACGTTTAACTATACAAGTAGTACGTGAATTACAAAAAGCACTTGGAACTGATGATGTTGCTTGTGTTATAGATGCTAAGCATTTATGCGTAAATTCAAGAGGAATTAGAGACATTGAAAGCAGTACTGTAACTTCAGAATTTGGAGGTGCTTTTAAAGAAGATAATGTAAGAAGAGAATTTTTAGATTACATCAAATTAGACACACAATTCTAGGTCACTAGTGAACTTAATTATCTAATTTTTAATCTTTACAAAACAAACCATAATGAACACATATAAAAATCAACAAATAAGAATCCAAAATACCTTAACAGGTAAAAAAGAATTGTTTAAACCCATCGTTGATGGTTTTGTTGGTATGTATGTGTGTGGACCTACTGTTTATAGTAACGTCCATTTAGGTAATGTGAGAACTTTTATGAGTTTTGACATGATTTACCGTTACTTACTACACTTAGGATATAAAGTACGTTATGTAAGAAATATTACTGATGCTGGTCATTTAACTGATGATGATTCAGAAGATAAAATATCAACAAAAGCAAGGTTAGAAAAATTAGAACCAATGGAGATTGTACAGAAATATACTGTAGATTTTCATGAAATTTTAAGAAGATATAATTTTTTAGCACCAAGTATTGAACCTACTGCAACAGGTCATATTGTTGAGCAAATTGAAGCAATTCAAAAAATTATTGATAACGGTTTAGCATATACTGCAAACGGATCAGTTTATTTTGATGTATTAAAATATAACGAAACAAATAACTACGGAATCCTTTCTAAAAGAGTTATTGAAGATGCAATTGAAAATACAAGAGCATTAGACGGTCAATCGGATAAAAAGAATCCACAAGATTTTGCATTATGGAAACGTGCTGAACCTGAACATATTCAGCGTTGGAATTCTCCATGGTCTGAAGGTTTTCCTGGATGGCATTTAGAATGTACCGTTATGAGTACTAAATATCTTGGAGAACAATTTGATATTCACGGAGGTGGAATGGATTTAAAATTCCCTCATCATGAATGTGAAATTGCACAAGCTGAGGCATGTAACCATAAAGCACCTGTAAATTACTGGATGCATACAAACATGTTAAACTTGAATGGTAAAAAAATGTCAAAATCAACCGGAAACCACCTTTTACCACAAGAGATTTATTCAGGTGATAACAGCATGTTATCAAAGGCGTTTTCACCAAGTGTTACTCGTTTTTTCAATATGCAAGCACATTATTCAAGTATTTTAGATTTATCCAATGATGCCTTATTAGCTTCTGAAAAAGGACATAAAAGGTTAATGGATGCTATTGATTTATTAAGCAACACTAAAACTGGAGATACTTCTACTTTTAATGTTGAAGCATGGACACAGAAATGTTATGATGCTATGAATGATGATTTCAATACGCCTATTTTAATCGCCAATTTATTTGATGTTGTAAAATTCATCAATCAAATAAAAGATATTAAGGCTACAATAACAAAAGATGATTTAGCATTATTAAAAACTTCTCTAAACGCATTTGTATTTGATATTTTAGGCTTAATGAATGAAGCCAAATCTGATAATAACTCCGATACTTTATCAGGAACTATTGAGTTATTAATCAAGCTAAGAGCTGAAGCTAAAGCTAACAAAGAGTACGCTCTGTCTGATCAAATTAGAAATGAATTAATTGTATTAGGTGTACAACTAAAAGACGGAAGAGAAGGCACAACCTTTTCTTTAAACTAATATTAAAAAGTCAGCTGTTAAGCTGACTTTTCTTTTTATGCTAAAAAAAATAGCTACATACCCTTTTATACTATTGATACGGTTTTATCAAGCTGCTATTTCCCCGTACACACCAGCGGCATGTCGCTTCTCCCCTACTTGCTCCAGCTACTCCTTAGAAGCCTTACAAGTTCATGGACTATTTAAAGGAAGTTGGTTGGCTATAAAACGAATTGGAAAATGTCATCCTTGGGGTGGTTCTGGTTATGATCCTGTCCCAAAAAAAGACGAGTCACATTCATCATAAAATAATTTTACACTAAGAGATTCATCCTATATCTAATTAGTATATTCGTATTATGAAAATCGCTATTGTCATTTTAAATTGGAATGGTCAAAAACTATTAGAACAGTTTTTACCTTCGGTTGTTTCTTATTCTAAAGAGGCTACTATTTATGTTGCTGATAATGCTTCTACTGATAATTCATTATCTTTTATAAAAGATAATTATCCTGAAATCACTATTATACAGAATAAAGAAAATGGCGGATATGCCAAAGGATATAATGATGCGCTACAACATATTACAGCAGATGTTTTTTGTTTGTTAAATTCTGATATTGAAGTTACCGAAAATTGGTTAAAACCGATTATAACGCAATTTGAAAGCGACACTAATATTGCTGCAATTCAACCAAAAATATTAGACTACAAAGATAAATATAAATTTGAATATGCAGGAGCTGGTGGTGGTTTCATTGACAAATACGGATATCCATACTGTAGAGGAAGGGTTTTTGACACTATAGAAACTGATACTAATCAGTATAATGACACTATTGATATCTTCTGGGCTTCTGGGGCATGTTTTTTCATAAAAAGCGACGTATTTTACGACCTACATGGGTTTGATGAAGACTACTTTGCTCATCAAGAAGAAATAGATTTATGTTGGCGAATTCAAAATACTGGGCATCAAATTAAATATGTAGGAACATCTACAGTATATCATATTGGTGGTGCTACACTAACTACGCAAAACCCAAAAAAGACTTTTTTAAATTTTAGAAACTCTCTATTTAATCTTGTAAAAAACAGTCCAAAAAACAAAGGGTTTAGGCTAATTTTTATTCGTTTATGTTTAGATGGTTTAGCTGGTGTAAAATACCTTTTTGAATTAAAACCGTTGCATACTTTAGCTATTATCAAAGCTCATTTTAGCTTTTATGGAAATCTTACTAAAATGCTTAAAAAGAGAGCTGCTTCTCCGAAAAACAAAAATTACTACAACACAAAAAGTATCGTTTGGGATTATTTTATATCAAACAAAAAAGTGCATTCGTCATAAATGAACACACTTTTCTTAGGGTAAATTCGGGTGAAAATTTATCTCGATACTGTACCTGTTAATTGCATTACTGGACCATTACCCATTGTAATTGCAGTATGATCAGTAGCTGATGAAGGTACCATATGAGCTAAAGGTTTTAATGTAAAAGGGCTTGTACTATTATCTGGAAATGGTTCAACAGAAACCACTATAGTCATTCCTTTTAAATCTGTTGGAAAAGTCAAACCTGTTGGGGCATTTTGAATATAATCTTCCCCTGGATATCCAGGTCCATTCCCCATGCTTCCTTTGAATGGAGAAGTTGCAGCATTATCATCTGCCATAGTAGCATCTGTAAAAGTTCCCGTAGAAACTGGTGTTCCATTAATTACGGCCCAACCTTCATATTTCCATCCTGGAGCTAACATTGGCAAAGTTAATCCCGTAACAGCTGAACCAGAAGAGTTATCTAAAAACCAAACACCACTAAACTCATTATTATTCGTTCCGTCTGTTGGAGTTGCTAATATATAAATTCCTGCTGCTGAAGAAAAATCTGCAACAATATTCGAATTTACAATCGCATTATTACCAGAAAAATCACCTGCAAGTATTTTTGTGTTTGATGGTGCAAAATCAGTATCTACTGTAGGCTCTATACTCAATACAAATTTAGTTGCAGTAGCTAATTGAACAGTATTCACAGTAAAATCAGTTTGAGAAGGTACACCAGAATCATTTACTGTAAACAGTCCTGTAGAAATAGGTGTTCCGTCTACAATAATCCAGCCTTCATACTTATAATCAATTCCGAGATTTTCTAAACCAGTTAAATTAACAGTTAGCGTTGAGTTAATAGAAGTTATTGGCGCTAAAATTGCATCATCATCATTTGCACAAGAAGCTGCTAATAATCCGATAGCTAAGGCTCCAAAAAGTTTTATATTTTTCATCTTTATAATAGTATTTGGTTATTACTATTACAAAGATATAGACTACTTAATTCCTAAAATGTTAGCCAGCTTACACTAACCCACATTTTTGAAAATAGTTATTGATCTCCTATCAAAATCAACTACTTTTTCTTCTTTCAATTCGTTTAATATCGTATTTAATGTAGGACGTGAAGTCCCTATCAATGAAGCAATGTCTTTTTGGGTGTATGGATGTATTATAATGTGATTTCCAGTCTTTTCACAATCATAACCATACTCATTACATAATTCTTGTAAAAACTCTAACAAACGTGTTCTAACGTCTTTAAACAATAAGATTTGTAGTCTACGTTCTAACTTTTTAAAACGAAACCCTAAAAACTTATATATTTTTAAACTAAAGGTTTTATTGCCACGCATTAAATCATGCATCGTATCTACTCCTATTGGACAAATACTTGTTTGAGCATCTATGGATTGAGCAAATTCATTTCTGACATCCTCTCCTAGTATTGCTTTCTCACCAAATAACTCCCCTTTAGATAAAATTGTTTTAACTACTTCTTTTCCACCCTCAGCATAATAACCGATTTTTACTTTCCCACTCTCAATTAAGTAGATTTTATTTGCAGCATCTTCTTCAAAATAGATATAATCATTTTTTGAATACAAATCAAAAGTGTGACAGGACTTATACTCTTTGAACTTATGTGGACAAAGAAGATTAAATAGATTTACATCGTCAAAAAACCATAGTGAATTCATAAAGTGTAGTTTTAAAAATAAGTAGATGGTCTTGTGTCGTTTTAAACAATCAATTCTTACGTTTTAAAACATAAAAAAGCCGATAGAATTATCTATCGACTTTTTTATTATTCAATAACTTAGACTTACTAAGCGTTTTGCTTCTTAATTAAGTTTAATGCAGAACCTTCATTGTACCATTCAATTTGACCTAAGTTATATGTATGGTTAACTACTACTATGTCTTTACTACCATCAGCATGGACTGCTTCAATAGTTAAAGACTTTCCTGGAGCAAATGCATCTAAGTCAGTAAAGTTGAATATATCATCTTCTTGAATTAAATCGTAATCAGCTTCATTAGCAAACGTTAACCCTAACATCCCTTGTTTTTTCAAGTTTGTTTCATGAATACGAGCGAATGATTTTACAATAACTGCGGCTACACCTAAATGACGTGGCTCCATTGCTGCATGCTCTCTTGAAGATCCTTCTCCGTAATTATGATCACCTACAACAATAGTGTTTATTCCTGCAGCTTTATATTTACGTGCAACATCTGGCACTCCACCAAACTCACCATCTAATTGATTTTTAATAAAATTTGTCTTTTTACCAAAAGCATTTACAGCTCCAATTAAACAGTTGTTAGAAATATTATCTAAATGCCCTCTATAACGTAACCATGGACCTGCCATAGAAATATGATCGGTAGTACATTTACCATGTGCTTTTATCAATAATTTAGCGCCTTTAATTTCATTTCCTAATGGAGTAAAAGGAGTCAATAATTGTAATCTTTCTGAATCATCTGCAACTGTAACTTTTACTCCACTACCATCTTCCGTAGGTGCTAAGTATCCATCGTCTTTTACTTCAAAACCTTTTGGTGGTAATTCCCATCCTGTTGGCTCATCTAACAGTACCTCCTGACCGTCCTTGTTGATTAAGGTATCCTTCATTGGATTAAAGTCTAACCGTCCTGACAATGCAATAGCCGCTACCATTTCTGGTGACGCTACAAAGGCGTGTGTATTAGGATTACCATCTGCACGCTTTGCAAAGTTTCTATTAAACGAGTGAATGATGGAGTTTTTAGGTGCATTTTTAGGATCTTTGTAACGAGCCCATTGTCCGATACATGGCCCACAAGCATTGGTGAAAATCTTAGCATCTAAGCTCTCAAATACTTCTAAAATACCATCTCTATCCGCTGTATAACGTACTTTTTCTGAACCTGGGTTAATTCCTAATTCAGATTTCATAGTAATACCCTTATCGATTGCTTGTTGTGCAATAGAAGCTGCACGAGATAAATCTTCATAAGAAGAGTTTGTACATGAACCAATTAATCCCCATTCAACTTTTAATGGCCAGCCATTTTCATTTGCTTTAGCAGTCATATCACTACCAGCTGCTGTAGATAAATCTGGCGTAAAAGGTCCGTTTAATAATGGGCTTAATTCTGATAAGTTAATTTCAATAACTTGATCGAAATATTGTTCTGGCTTTGCATATACCTCAGCATCACCTGTTAAGTGTTCTTTAATTTCATTTGCAGCATCAGCAACATCGCTTCTGTCCGTAGCACGTAAATAACGTTCCATAGAGGCATCATAACCAAAAGTAGATGTTGTTGCTCCTATTTCAGCTCCCATGTTACAAATTGTTCCTTTACCAGTACAAGACATTCCTATTGCTCCTTCACCGAAATACTCAACAATGGCTCCTGTTCCTCCTTTTGCAGAAACAATACCAGCTACTTTTAAAATAACATCTTTTGGTGCTGTCCAACCAGATAATTTACCTGTTAACTTAACCCCTATTAATTTAGGGAATTTAAGTTCCCAAGCCATTCCTGCCATTACATCAACCGCATCAGCACCACCAACACCAATAGCAACCATACCTAATCCACCAGCATTTACTGTATGTGAATCAGTACCAATCATCATTCCTCCAGGGAATGCATAATTTTCTAATACTACTTGGTGAATAATTCCTGCTCCTGGTTTCCAGAATCCAATTCCGTATTTATTAGATACAGACTCTAAGAAATTAAAAACCTCATTAGAATTATTTAAAGCGTATTGTAAATCTTTATCAGCTCCTACTCTAGCTTGAATAAGGTGATCACAATGAACCGTAGTTGGAACTGCTACTTGCTTTTTTCCAGCTTGCATAAATTGCAATAAAGCCATTTGTGCAGTTGCATCTTGACATGCTATTCTATCCGGAGCAAAATCAACATAATCTTTACCTCTAACATAAGCTGTAGTTGATTTTCCATCCCAAAGATGTGTGTATAAAATTTTCTCTGAAAGTGTTAAAGGTTTTCCTGTTAATTCTCTAGCTGCTGTTACGCGCTCTTCGAATTTACTGTAAACTCCTTTAATCATGTCAATATCAAAAGCCATAGGTTTACTGTTTAAATTGGTTTATATATATTTTTAGTGTTACCCAAGTTACAAAAAATAAAAACACTGGAGAAAACCATATAAAACTTATACTAATCAATTCCCAACCCCAAGAACAATATACTAGAAAGCACAATTTACCATAACCAATAAGACAATTTTTTAAACAAAAAAATCCCGAGCTTACGACTCGGGATTTTAATTATGATTTAAATAACCTAATTGATTATTTAACTAATTGCTTTTGAGATGGCTTAAATTTCGTTAAGACAATACCTTCAACAGCAGTTTCATATTCTTCCATAGTAGGAGTTCTACCTAAAATAGTTGATAATACTACTACTGGAGTAGATGATAATAAAGACTCTCCTTTTTTCTCACCAGAATCTTTAACAACTCTTCCTTGGAATAAACGGGTTGAAGTAGCCATTACCGTATCACCTGGTGCTGCTTTTTCTTGGTTACCCATACATAAGTTACATCCTGGACGCTCTAAGTACAGCATGTTTTCATATTTAGTACGTGCTAAACCTTTAGGTGCGTTATCATCAAACTCAAATCCTGAATACTTTTGTAATACTTCCCAGTCTCCTTCTGCTTTTAACTCGTCAACAATGTTATATGTTGGTGGTGCAACCACTAACGGTGCATTAAATTCAACTTTACCTTGTTGGGCCTCAATGTTCTTTAACATTTGCGCTAATATTTGCATATCACCTTTGTGAACCATACAAGATCCTACAAATCCTAAATCGACTTTTTTAGTACCACCATAAAAAGACAAAGGTCTAATATTATCGTGTGTATATCTTTTAGATACATCATCATTATTAACATCAGGATCAGCAATCATTGGTTCAGCAATCTCATCTAAATCAATTACAACTTCAGCATAATAATTAGCATTAGCATCTGGTTTTAATGCTGTTTTCTCTCCAGATCTAATCTCTTGGATTCTAGCATTTGCTTTATCCAACAAACCTTGAAGAACTTGCTTTTCGTTATCCATTCCTTTATCAATCATGATTTGGATACGAGATTTAGCAATTTCTAGTGATTCGATTAAAGTTCCATCTTCTGAAATACAAATAGAAGCTTTAGCTTTCATCTCTGCAGTCCAATCTGTAAATGTAAATGATTGATCAGATGTTAGGGTTCCAATATGAACTTCAATAATTTTTCCTTGGAATACATTCTCTCCTCCAAACTGCTTCAACATTTGTTGTTGCGTTGCGTGAACTACATCACGGAAATCCATGAAGTTTCTCATTTCACCTTTAAACGTAACTTTTACAGATTCAGGAATTGGCATACTCGCTTCTCCTGTAGCTAATGCCAAAGCAACTGTCCCAGAATCTGCTCCAAAAGCAACTCCTTTAGACATTCTGGTATGAGAATCACCACCAATAGTAATAGCCCAATCATCTATAACTAAATCGTTAAGCACTTTGTGGATTACATCGGTCATGGCATGATACTTTCCTTTAGGATCACGAGCTGTAATTAACCCGAAATCATTCATAAAGTTCATTAACCTTGGAATATTAGCCTTAGACTTATCATCCCAAACTGAAGCTGTATGACACCCTGATTGATACGCACCATCAACGATTGGAGAAATAACTGTAGCAGCCATCATCTCTAATTCTTGAGAAGTCATTAAACCTGTAGTATCTTGAGAACCTACTATATTTACTTCAACTCTAACGTCAGAACCAGCATGTAATATTTTGCCTGGTGTAGTTCCTACCGCATTTTTATTAAATATTTTTTCAACAGCAGTTAATCCTTGTCCTTCAACAGAGATTTCTTTTGAAGTAGCGTATACCTGAGGTACCTCTATCCCTAAAACCTTAGCAGCAAATGTTTGTATTTTTTTACCAAAAACAACAGCATAAGATCCACCAGCTTTAATAAACTCCTTCTTTTGAGGTGTTAATGCTGTAGAAATATCTTTCAATTCGGTAGCTCCATTATAAAGCTTTTTAGTTTTTGTGTTGATTGTAAGAACAGTTCCTGTTTCAACAGAATACTCTTCCTTTAAAACTGCATCTCCTTCCGCATCAACAACTGTTTTTCCGTTAGCATCTTTTTGCTTTACCCAGTTTTTCAAATCAATACCAATACCTCCAGTAACACCAACTGTAGTTAAGAAAATTGGAGAAATTCCGTTTGTTCCAGCAATTACCGGAGCAATATTAATAAATGGTACATATGGACTAGATTTAATTCCTGTCCATAAAGCCACATTATTAACCCCTGACATTCTTGATGAACCAACTCCCATTGTTCCTTTATCAGCAATCAACATTACTCGTTTATCTGGATGTTTTGCTTGTAAAGCAAGTAATTCATTTTGCATATCCTTATTGTGTTCAAATAAACACTGACCATGCAACTCTCTATCTGATCGTGAGTGTGCATCACCCCCTGGAGAAAGTAAATCTGTAGAAATATCACCTATACCGGCGATAAATGTTACAACTTCAATTTCCTCTTCAATTTCTGGTAACTTTGTAAAGAATTCAGCTTTTGCATAACTCTCAATAATATCTTTTGCTACTTCACTTCCGTTTTTAAAAGCATCTTCTAAACGAGCTGTATCTGCCTCGTATAAGAAAACTTGCGTTTTTAAAACTTTCGTGGCTGCTTCTGAGATTGCAGTATCATTTCCCAAAGCTAAATCAAGTAAAACTTCCATAGAAGGACCTCCCTTCATATGAGACAATTGCTCAAAAGCAAATGCTGTTGAAATTTCTTCTACTACTGATTCCCCTAAAATAATCTCCTTTAAAAAGTTAGCTTTTACACCAGCAGCACTTGTTGTACCTGGTAAAACATTGTATATGAAAAAGTTAAGAGACTCTTTTCTGTCCGAATTATCTACATCTTTAATTTGTAAAATGATGTTACTTAATAATTCGCTTCCATCAATTGGCTTAGGATGCAATCCTTGGCCTTTTCTTTCTTCAATCTCTTTAAGATAATCTGAGTATGTATTCATAAAAGGTTTCTTTTAAATGTTAAAAGATTACTTGCTGATTCTTTGGCTATTGTTACATGTTTTTTAGAGCTTACAAACTCCTTTAATTGTATGACAATACCTAAAACCAAATAATCTATTCTTTTAGTTTATTATTATTTTGAGGTCTCGCGAAATTACGAAAAATATAGGGTAATTAGAAGATTATCAGCCTTTAAAGAGAATGTTTGAATTATTTTTATTAAGTAGATAATTTTGATTCATAATTTTCATTAATTCTTAAAAAACTATGCAGTAAAATTGACAAATCCTCAATTATAGAATTTAACTTACCTTAAAAAACTTTTTAACACCAGTACTATCCCTTAAATTCATCATTGGTTTTTCATAAAAACGATACAATAATATTGATAAAACAATTGTAATTAAAAAGTATACTATAGTTAACAATAAAGCTTTCAACCAAGAGTCTTCTTCACTATAAAAATGAGCTCGTAATACAAATAATACCACAGAATAATGTAACAAATACACACTATACGATATAATACTCACCTTCGTTATAATTTTATAAAAAAGGATGTTATTGTCTTTTAAATTATAGCTAGATAAAAACGGTAACAAACAAGCAATTAAAATCGATTGAATTGGAAAATACAATACATTATAAAAAAATGGAAACCCTTCTATTGTTACACCTAAATATGGGAGAATAAAAAAGAATACAAATAAACCAATACCTCCTATTAGTAATAATTCTTTTCTATATAAATTCCATTTCCCCTTATATCTAATTGATATTATAGCTACTAAAACCCCATAATAAATTGCATCTATCCTATACAATACTATAGGTTTTAAATGTGTGTTCCAATATTCTATTGATGGGTCAGGAACTGATTGATGGTAATAATATTTTGTAACCAAAAAGAATAATAGTATCACAATTGTCCCAATCCATAAGTTATAGACTCTTTTTACTCCCTTGTTAAAAACTAAAAAAAGTATAAAAAGTAATGGACCAATAATGTATGAGAATTCCTCAATAGATAAACTCCAAGATTCTGGGAAAAATACTGGATGGGAACCTGTTAAATTTTGCCCAAAATAAAAATAACTAGAAAGGTTATTTGGTGTACTTGAAAAATAAGTCCAAAACAGAATAATATTAATACCTAGAATTAAATAGTAGTTTGGCAATGTTCTAAACCATCTTCTCACCCAGAAATATAACATGTTCTGGATTTTAAAATTTGTTTTTAAATATTCTTTTACCAGTATCCGTCCAATTAGAAAACCACTTAACACAAAAAAACTTTCCATACCCAGGGTTCCCCCTAATCCAAAAACCCCAGCTATTGTAGCATTTAAATTCGGGTTAATCCATAAGGAATGTGTAAGCAAAACCCAAGTAACCGCTACCGCCCTCATTAAATCTAATCCGAAAATTCTTTCTTTTGTTTTATTCAAAGTGTAAAAAAATGTAAAACTATTCAAAGAAACAATAATGTACTGAACACACAAAATAGTTACCTCTTAAAAAACTTATGATCCCTTAAATTGGTCATTGGTTTTTCAAAAAAATGATATACGATACATGATAGAATAACTGTAACTCCGATATATACAGCTGCATAAACTATTTTTTGAAGTAAGCTTAATCCCGTTATTGGATAAATTGCATTCAAGAGTCCTAACACCAAAGTATAGTGCAATAAATATATTGAATATGAATATACACTTATCTTATATATACCTTTTTTTATTAATCGAAACGAATATTTTAAGTAATACAAAAAGGGTAAAAACATGCAAATTGTTATAGAATTTATAGGTAAAAACAGTACATCTAAATAAAAGGATTGTTCTACTTGAGTACTATTCATCATAAATATCGCATGATTTAACAAAAATAATATACAACCAGAAAAGAATAGCCTATACCTATTGCATTTTAACCAATTGGTATGATAGAAATGCAAATAAGCAATTATAAAACCATAGTAAATTGCATCTAACCTATACACCACAACTTCTTTCAAACTATTATCCCAATAGACAATCGATAAAAGCTCATCAATATTTTTTATATAAAATACTACTTTGGTCAACACAAAAATTACTACTAAAAATAACGTGCTTACTAAAAATACTCTTTGTTTGCTTCTTAATACTATATAAAAAACCAACATGACAATAGGAGATAATACATATGCAAATTCTTCTACTGATAAGCTCCATGCTTCAGGAAAAAATAATGGGTGATCCGAGAAAATGTTTTGCAGAAAAACAGGAAACTGCCATAATTTTTCTGGAAAAGCGTTATGGATGTAATAAAACAGAATGATATTTACTAGTAGTATTAAAAAATACAAAGGCAACGTTCTAAACCAACGTCTAATCCAAAAACTAAATACATCTTTAACTGAAAAATTTCCTTTACTTAATGTTTTCAATAAAATGTTTCCAATCAAAAAACCACTAAGTACAAAAAACACCTCTACCCCGTGCATCCCTATAAGTTCAAGCACATTAGTTATTATACTATCACACTGAAAAAAAACGCTTGATGCATGTGAAAACAACACCATTATAATAGCTATGGCTCTCATTAAGTCTAAACCGAATATTCTTGTAGCTTTATACTCCATTAATAAAAGTCCAAATGTGTATTAGGATTTTCTATATAGCCATCAACATGCATTTTAATTTTTTTATAAACCCTCATTTCTGGGTATACCATTACTTTTATCGTATTAGAAGACCATTCATTTAAATCAATATAGTAATACCCTTGATACTCCCTAACAACCTCTTGGATATGCCCTGGCAACTGTTCTATTTGCAATTTATTTTCAAATTGAATTCTTCCATATTTAGGTTTTCCAGAAAAATAACTGAACGCTAAAATATGATCATAGAAGCCAAAAAAATTAGTTAAAGGCAAAAGTATAGTAATTGCATAAATAACAACAATCTTAAAACTATCTATTATAAATAGTTCTTTTACCCTCATTTTACTATTATAAAAAACGATAAACAATGTGAGTACATTAAACGCCATCAGCGGTATTACTGCATAACCAAATCCTCCTTTCAAAAAAGTAATAAGGATAATTAAATGCATTATTGCAATCAACCATATCCCAATCTTCCTGGTTTTAACAAACAACAGTAGCAGGCCAAAACCAGCTTCTAAAAATGGTACAGTATATGTAAAGCTAACTCGCAACCAATAAGGTATAAAAGGAATTCGCTTATTTAAGCCGTTTAACCATTTTTCAAAAAACAAGTCATTATATTTATGCAATCCACTCCAAAAATAAGTACCAATAAAAATCCAAACCAAACATTTTTTGGCAGTATTCCTATTACTTTTAAATATACTTAAGGCAAAAACGACAAAGATTAATTCGAAAAAAAAGTGCTGCAACCTATTTTGATCTAACAGAACCCAGTAAGTATATATTAAAATTATTGGAAATCCTATACTCCATTTTGGCTTCACTATAAAAAGTAGAAAAAGAGAAATAAAAGCCCCAATTAATAAAAAATCTACCACCGTATTTGATACTGGTACCCCTTCAAAAAGAGGAATCATTGGAAAACCCCTTACTGAAAACCACAAGTTCCATGACATTGCCATTGCCGAAATATAAGCTATAAATGCTAACAAACGTATTGTTGCTAGCTTATCCTCTTTAAAAACCTGTAACATATAGTACCCTATTTTAGGCTTATAAAAGTAAAAAATACTTTGAAAAAAGTAGTATTTTTGAAATATAAAAAAATTCGACTTTGAAAAAATGGCATAAAATCATATTCATTTTATTTTGTCTCGTGATAACTTCAGGAATAGTATACTACTTCAATTTATCAAATCGACATCAAGCCATTGTAAAAACTTATGTGCTACATTCATTAAATATCATAGATTCTGAATGGATAAAAGATGCCAACTCACAAAACATTCAACTTACCTCCCCCACCTTTCATATTGATAACATATACAAATCAATGGAAGGACCTAAAGCTAGTACATACTATACTTTAGATACACAAAAAGACAATTTACATTGGATGACAGCATTTCACATAAAAGCTATTAGTCCAAAAACCAACAATCAGCTTTCTAATGATTTTGTATGTCATTTTAATATAGACTATCAAGATCAGGAACATCATGGGAAATGGAACTTATTAGAACGAGTTAATAAACAATACCCAAGATTACTTTCTTTATCACACGGTATAGAAAATATCCGGTTTCCTAAAGGATATGGGTTCCCTTTTTTTAGTAATGAAAAATTTTTCATCACTACCCAAGCATTAAATCATAATATTATTGATACTAGATTTAATGTAAAACATCAAATTGAAATTGAATACAGTAATAAAAGAACACTTAAGCCACTTTTTCCTAAAACAATTTATATGATGTTGCCGTTTAAAATGGATGCAATTAACGTACCTCATGATGACATCCCTGCTAATTCATGCATCCCTGTTGAAACTAAAAATCATACTTACTTGAATGAAAAAGGAGAAACATTATCTGGTCATTGGAAAATTTTTAAAGAAGAAAAAAAATACACCTATAACACTACAAAGCAACTAGCGATTAAGGATACTATTACACTGCATCAAATAACACCTCATTTACACCCTTTTACTAAAAAATTTACTTTAAAAGACATAACCACTAACACCACACTTTACACATGTAATGTTACTAATCATAAAAACAGTATTGGCTTAACTAGTACCCCGGCATTTTTTAGCGAAAAAGGAATTACCATGTACCCTACACATGAATATGAACTTGAACTGATTACCAATAGTACTTTGGAAGAACCACAAGACATGATGGCTAGTTTGTTTTTATTCTTCTATGACAAAGAAATGGATTTAAAAATTAAGACATACTATAATGAAAACTAAAACATTCGTTATACTTATCACTACTATATTTGTTTGCTGTTCACCTAAAAAAGAACTCCCAATACTGAGCAATTATATTGATGAAAACGGAGCAAAAAAAAGCTATTTAATTGATGATTTTCAGTTTACGAATCAATTAGGGAAAAGTTTTAACGAAGAAAGCACAAAGAATAAAATACATATTGCTAATTTTTTTTTCACCAGTTGTCCGTCGATATGCCCTCCAATGCGAGAGAAACTTATTGATCTTGCAACAACATTTCAAAAGAAAAACTTTCTTATCCTGTCATTTACAATAGACTTAAAAAATGATTCAATACTAGTTTTAAATCAATATTCTGACGCTACGAGTATTCCAAAAGATAAATGGGTGTTTTTAAAAGGAAATCCGACAGAATTATCCAAAATAGCTATGAAATTTAAAACTAGTTTTAGTAATTACAATAATTCAAGTGATTTCTACCATTCAAGCTATGTAGCTTTAATAGATACTAAACAGCAGATAAGAGGTTTTTATGATATCTTAAATGAGGAAGCTATTCAATTATTAAAAGAAGATATTGATCTTTTATTAAACGAGTAACTAAAATAAGCCTTCAATAATGTCTTCTTTAGTGACACGTTCTGCCTCGGCTTTATAATTTTTAATAATTCGATGATGTAAAACACCTAAGGCAACTGCTTTAACATTTTCAATATCCGGAGAAAACTTTCCTTGGATTGCTGCATGTGATTTTGCAGCCAAAATTAAATTTTGAGATGCTCTTGGCCCTGCTCCCCAATCAATATATTGTTTCACTTGTTCTGATGCATTAGGATTAGCCGGACGCGTTTTACTAACTAATTTTACTGCGTACTCAATAACATTATCAGCAACAGGAATACGTCGTATTAAATGCTGTATATCAATAATTTCCTGAGCATCTAATAACTTGTTAACCTGAACTACTACATCTGAAGTTGTGTTCTTTACAACATTAACTTCTTCTTCAAACGTAGGATATGTTAACTCAACAGCAAACATAAACCTATCCAATTGAGCTTCTGGCAAAGGATATGTTCCTTCTTGTTCAATTGGGTTTTGAGTTGCTAAAACAAAGTATGGTAAATTTAATTGGTAACGATTACCTGCAACAGTAACCGATTTTTCTTGCATTGCTTCTAATAAGGCGGCTTGAGTTTTTGGTGGAGTTCTATTAATTTCATCTGCTAAAATAATGTTTCCGAAAATTGGCCCTTTAACAAACTTAAATTCTCTTTTATGATCTAATATTTCACTTCCTAAAATATCAGAAGGCATTAAATCAGGTGTGAACTGTATGCGTTTAAAATCTAATCCTAAGGTTTGCGCTAACGTATTTACCATAAGAGTTTTTGCTAACCCAGGTACACCTACTAATAACACATGACCCCCAGAAAATACAGCCAATAATATTTGATCAATAACAGCGTCTTGCCCTACAATAACTTTAGCTATTTCTTGCTTGAGTTGTTTGTACTTATTTACAAGTTCATTAATTGCTGCTACGTCAGACATATATTATTTTTTTAACCAGTTATTAGTATACTCACAATCTCTATATTCTCCTGTAATTTTAATATAGGTATCTTTTATTTTTTCTTCTTGCCATTCTGCAACAGCTTTAATTTGCTTCTCTTTTAAAGCCAATTCTTTTATTTTTAAAAAGTCCTTTCCATATTCTGATACATGCTCCTCCTTTTTATCACTAATCATTAACAACTTATAAAAGGCCTTTCCTGTTCTGTCATATTCTAAAAAAGCGTTAGAAACAACACCTTCTTCTAAATTTATTACTTGAGAATATAACGATGGATCCATCTTAGTTAATTCAAAACTGTGATCAAAAGTTTCAGGGTTTCTTAATTTCCCTCCATCATATTTTGTTTCTTTTTCATCAGAAAATTCTAACGCAGCTTTTTCAAAAGAAATTTCTTTATCCAGAATTCGCTTTCTTAAGGTATCTGCTGTTTTTTTTGCTTCTTCTAAATTTTCATTAGAAGTATTAGGCATCAATAATATATGACGAACATCTACTTCCTGCCCTCTTATTTGATCCACCATGACAATATGGTATCCATGATCAGATTTAAATGGGTCTGATATTTCTCCTTCTTCTAAACTAAAAGCAGCTTCTCTAAATTCCTTTACAAATTTTGGCTTTTTACGGTGTATTGTATATTTCCCACCAGTTGGTCTTGACCCTTCATCTTTTGAATACAATACTGCTTTTGACGCAAAACTTGCTCCGTTTTCTAGCACATCAGCTTTAAATTGTTTTAAACGATCAATTACTTTATCAATTTCTGATTGTGGCACTTTCGGTTTAATAATAATTTGAGATACTTTCAATTCAGCTCCAAAAGTAGGTCGGTCCTCTTTTGGAATTTCATTAAAGAATGTATATACTTCTTCTGGACTTATTTCAACATCAGAAACAATTTTTCTGGTCATTTGACTAGCAAGTTTATTTGTTTTTATCAAATCAAATAATTCTTTTCTAAAAGCTGCCTCATCATCTTTTTTATAAAATTTAAGTACCTTTTCCATATCACCACCAACTTGAGATTTCATATACTCTATTTGTTGATTTACTGTACTTTCTACCTCATCATTAGATACAACTATACTATCTTGTATTGCATGGTGAGCATATAATTTATCTTCGAGTAATTTTCCCATGACATTACATCTTGTAAAATCTGCTGTAGAAACCCCTTGACTTTTTAATTCTATAAACATTTTATCTACATCGGAATCCAATACGATATAATCTCCTACTACAGCTGACACACCATCAATTTTAATTTTATCCTTTTGGGCAGTAACTGTTGCTGTAAAAGCTAATAAAACAACTAAACTATTAATTGTAAACTTCAAATTCTTTATTTTGTATTGCATCTTTTCTAACATCAATTTCTAATTGCTTAATTAGTTTTAATTTTCTTTTATTAAGGATAATTTGTTCTAAGGTTTGTTCCACATATTCTTGTGGCGCCTGCTCATTCCTTTTTAGGAATTCATTAACTCGCACCAAATATACTCTTATTGAATCTTCAAATTGTAAAAAATTAGATTTTTTTAACAGTTCTAAATTCTTTGAGTCATTAATAATTGGTAGCGTTTTTAATACTTGTGATTTTTTAACCCATAAAGAATCATTTAGCATGAATGAATTAAACTGTATAGAAAGTGAATCAAGTAGTATCCTGTCCTGATCATTAAAGCGTCTAAACTTATCTTTTATACTATTTAAATCTTTATAATCCTTGTCAATACTTATATAACTAAATCGTAATAATTCTTCATTTAATTTAAAGTTTTGCTTAGAGTATTTATATAAAATATCAAACTCTGATTTTGAAATTACAGTGTCCAATTGTTTTGCTATAAGTGCATCCAAATAAGCATTTGCATACAACTCCAGCTTATATTCTTGGGCTAATTGATTAAAGGATTCTAATTTATCTTCACCCAAGTTTAGTGTAGCATGTTGCTTAAGTAACTGTTTTGTAGCCCAATTATTAATATATTGAGTAGCAAACAGTGTACTGTCCTTTTTGGATAAATATTCTGGGAGTTGCTTAATATAATCTGACTCATATAAATAAGCATCATTAACTCTAGCTATTGTTTTTTCTTGTGTTTGTTTTTCAAAAAAACTACAAGAAACCACTACTAACAAAATCAGTATTAATAAAATGTTTTTATTTATATTCAAAATCAATTTATTTATAAAGCTTTTTTAACATTATTTAGTATCACTTGATTTACCTCTACTTTATATTTCTTTCTTAAACTTAGTAACCAATCTTTCTCAAGCTGTGTTTGATAATCGTTAATTACACGTCCTTTTACATCTTTAAAACCTTTTTGTAATGGAAGAATCTCCTTTAATACCTTAACAACTACATATTGGTTATTATGTTTAAATACTTTTGATACTCCTAGTTGAAACTTAAACTTTTTAGGCAGTTCTTTATCCAGTAATTCATATAAACCTTCTGAAATTACAATGTTTTCTTCTTTAGTTTTAAGTTCTTTTATGGTTTCCCCTTTTTTTAGTAAATTTCTTGTCCTTTTAGCTACCGATTTATTTTCACTTGTTACCACAATAGCTTCTACTCGTTTTCCCCAAAAATAATCAGTCTTATTTTCATTATAATATTGTTTAAGACCTAGAGTATCGCTTTTAGATTTTTGCCATACTTCCTGTTCCATTAAATCAAATAACAACAAGCCTTCTCTATATTCTTGTACAATGTTTTTGAATTCTGGAAATTCATTTTCTAAATTTTCATTATGGTAATTATAAATTCTGTTATTCACGAAATTATTATAACTATCATCAACTATTTTTGATATATCAGAAATATTTTTATAAGCTCTTAACTTAGAAGATAAATACTGGTAATATTCAATATAAGTCAGCTTCTCTTCTGCAAAAGTTGCCAGAGTATCGTTATATGATTCATTTGATTTATCCCAAGTTCCTTTTATAAATGCTTCATCAACTACCTTTAACAATATCTCTTTCACACCGAAAACCTCTGAGAAATTATATCTTTTTTTTAAGTTTTCATAAAATTTATTGCTAATAATTTTAGAGCGTGAATCTTTTTTTACTTTTTGTTCCAAGCTAGATTTTAATTCACTAAAACTTGCTACTGGATGTTTTTTAATTAATTTAATAATATGCCACCCAAACTTTGTTTCAATTGGTTTAGACACTTCACCTTCATTACTAAGAGAAAAAGCTGCGTTTTCAAACTCTTTCGTGCTTAACTTACCTGTTCCAAAGCGTGTTAACTCCCCACCTTTTTTTGCAGAATTTTTATCATCAGAGAACTGTTTTGCTAAGTCAGAAAAAGAAGCTCCTTCCATAACTTTTTGATGTAACTCCTTAATTCTATCTCCTGCAGAAGTAGTTATTTTTTTATTGTTGCTAGCTACCATAATATGAGCAACTGTTACCTCTCCTCTTGACTCCCTTTTATCTAACACATTTAAAATATGAAAACCAAATTTCGTTCTGAAAGGCATTGAAATATCATCTACATTGGTATTATATGCAACATTTTCAAAAGCATACACCATTTTAAAGGCATTAAAATATCCCAAAGTTTCTCCATAAACTGTTTTCCCACGATATCTTTTTCCATCATCTACAGCCAACATTGTACTTTTAAAACCATCTTTTAATGCTTTACTTCTATACTCTAAAACTTGATTGTATGCCTTTAAGCTATCTTCAGCTGTAGCATTTTCATCAACTCTTATTAGAATATGATTTACACTTACTTCATTTACAGTTCTACTATATGCCTCTTCTAATAATTGGTCGTTTATTTTTGTATCGGTCAAGTATTTTTTAGCCAATTGCCTCCTATACGATTCCAGCTCGTTTTTATATTTTTTATTTTTATCTAATCCTAGCGCAAAAGCTTCTTCTAACTTTAACTTATAGTTAACGTACAGCTTCAAGTATTCATTTACATCTTTTTGCTTTTCATCTTGAACCAAATCAATGTTTTTGTTGTATACTCGTGTAAACTCATTGGTAGTTACTGTGGTATTATTTACAGTGAATAACACCTCATTATTTTGAGAAAAAACACTACTTGTAAAAAGTAAAGCTAAAACAGTAAATATGCTTAATTTCATAATGGACTTCGTAATTTATAAGTTATAACGAACAAAAATAACAATATTAACGTATAATACAAACAAGTTATAGAAGTATAAAAAAGCCGATAGGACATTGTTCTATCGGCTTTTTTATACTTCTATAATTATCCATTACTCCCAATCGGGCATTTTGGCATTTGAAAACAAATCTGTTCTATTAGTTGCTGAGGCAACATTAACCTTCTGTATTTTATTTTCCGAGACCCCATCATTGGAAGTGTGAGTATATATCACTTCTGCCTCATTTGGGGAAAAACGAGGATCTAAATCTAAGAACCCTATTGGCTTGGTTCCTGATAAATCTGATATTAAAGTTGTGTTAAAATTATACATAAATATATGCGTATCTAACTGCCTGCCATCAGGGCTTTCATATCCAGAAATATCATGTGTATATATTAGCTTCGTTTTATCAATCGAGATATTTAAGCCACCAGCTGCACCATTAACTCCTGAAAGAACTGTATTTAAAATCACACCTGACATATCAATGGTATATATGGACACGCCATATCCATTTACATTATTTACCTTTAATGCAATAATACTTTCATCTACAGCCCAATCACATTCAGATATAAAACTTCCATCTAATGTTTGATATACTAACATTAATCCACTACCATCTTTATTAATACTATACAATTTATCAAAATTAGTATACAATAATTTAGCACCATTATTTGACCAACTAAAATCAATTTTCTCTAAATCCGAACCTGCAACAGGAACTGTATTAGATATTTGTTGTACATCAGAACCGTCAGGATTCATTGTAAATAAATGTGTTTCCGAACCAACACTTCTTAAAAAAGCTATTAAACCAGTGCTTAAATTTTTCCTTGGTCGCCAACTATTAGTGCTATTTAATGTTAACTGTAATTCTATTGGAGTATTATTAACAATATCAGCGGAATAAATTACATTATTACTACTATCATTTCTTACATACAAATAGCGGTATACTGGATCTGAACTAGTTTCAAATACATTTACAATACTCCAAACTTCAGAGTTAATACCATCGCTAGCGCTTACTTGCCAAAAATATTTAAAACCATAATTTAACCCTGATAGTGTATATGTTAATGCTTCAATACCATCAATAACCTCAACATCTGAATTTTGATCATTACGCAACTCTATTTTATATGTTAAAGCATCCTCATCAGGATCTGATGCCGTCCAAGTTAATTCTACTTCAAGACCGAGATCTATACTATTGTCTACAGGACTCATTAATACAGGTTGCTCTGGAGGCCTGTTACTGGCTGAAGACAAACTTAATTCTGCTACCACATTTATTGTCCCTCCGGTAACAACAACTATTCCTTCATAATTGGCTAAATACCCCTCCTTTTGAATTGACAACGATTGTTGCCCTTCGGGAACATTGTTTATTACAAAATCTCCAGACGCATTGGTGATTGCTGAATTACCTGTTGACACTACAGAAACTGTAGCGCCATCTATAGGAGTAGAACTATCATTAACTATAACTTTTCCTGTAACCGTACCCGTACCTATAGCATCAAGAGTATCCTCATTACAAGAGTTCAATAAAATTGTTGAAGCTACTATACAAATGTAAATTATATATTTTTTCATGCTATTTGGTATTAGTATTAAGACCTATTTTTTCTTTATCACTTATTATTTTATTATTCCTTTTTTCGAGTTTTCTTTTTAACCGCTGCTCTTTCCTAGATAAACCAGATTCATTTTTCTTTTTTGAATTAGGTAAATAATAGTTAATACCTAATCCGAACCTATAGTAGAAATCATCTCTCTTTCCAGATTCTACCTGATCTAATTCATCACTAAGCACCAAATTATGTCCACCATATATTTTAATACCAATTTTAGAAGAAACAAGGTATTCTAACCCCAAGCCATACTCTACTTTAGGTACTACTTCTTTAAAATAATTTGAAACATTGATTCCGCCTCCAGCAAAGATATAGGGTGAAAAATCATCAAATGGTAAAATGATGTACTCTCCTTTCAAATCAAAGCTCATAAAACCATAGGTAGATTGATACCCAGGCACATCTCTATTCGCTAAATTAAACTTAGCATAATTTAATCCCAAATTAAAATATGAATTTAAGCTTCTTTTATATCCAACTTTCACTGGCATTAACTCTAATTTCGGTTTTGGATAATCTGCATCAAAAAGGGTCCCACCAGCACTTAATTCAAATACATTTTTGGATCTTTTTTTAGTGTTTATTCTATCGTAGATTTCTCTATTAATAGCCTCTTCTTTTTCTAGGTCATATTCAGCTATGGTTGCTTTTACTTCTGACTCATCAGATTTTGACTCCCACAAACCATCTTTTAACCCTTCTATAACCAAAGATTCAACTGCTTTTTCAATAGCTTCACTAACCGCCATATGAACAGGCTCCTTTTTAGTTATTCCTGTTTCAACTTCGAGTAATCTTTTGAATTTTACGTACCTAAAAAAGCTCGCATCAATTGCTTGAAAAAGTATCGTTTTTGAAACATAAACTGTTTTTAAAATTTCTCCGCTAGAAGTTGAAATAATCCTTAAATAAACAGTTATTCTATCTTGACGGTATTTGGTTGAACCTCCTATACCAAAATAACGAGCACCAAGCCCGCCTGTAATTATATTAGAATCGTAGGACACAACTCCTCCTTCTAACAAAACACCTGCATATAATAATGGATCTAATTGAGGTTCATTTGGATTGGATGTTTTTCGGTACTCCTGCCTAGTGGAACGAATGATATTTCTTTCATTTAATAAATTACTTAAATTTTCACGTTCAATTGCAGTAAACCATTTAGAGTCTTCCAATGCTTTTAATAAAATTGTAGTTGATCCTTGGGTAATTGCTGTACTAAAACTACTCCCATTTTGCAACATTTTATATTGTCCTGTTTGATCTCTAAAATTATAAACTCCTACAACAATTTTTTGTTCTGGCTCTGGTAAGTTTTTCAATTTTTTAGTATTTTGTGTTCCTTCACCTAATACCGCTTTTGATATTGTTACTGGTTGGTTAAAATATGCTCCGCAAGAGACAAAGAAAACCCCTGTAACAATGACTGCTACTTTAATTATTTTTTTAAACATAAAAATTAATTAGGAATTATTATTTGTGATTGTTCTCCAGTGTCAATATCTAAGATATCGACTACTAAACCGTCTAAAGTTTCATATACTTGAACATTTAAACTTCCAAAATTATACACACCAGGTTGTAATCCACCTTCCGTGTCAATTTGAGCATCAAGCAATACTCTGTTAATTCTACTAAGCAACTGACTATTTAAACTTTGAGTAAACTCACTTAATGTTGACTCTTCAAATTGATTATCCTCATCAGTGTAAAGATTTTGAGATTCTGCTGAACTTAACAACCATTGATAATTAAATGTCTCTCCTCCAAAAGCTGGATTAATTGGTTTGTACACAAACTCTTGTGCACCAACCCCCCAAGAAACACTAAATAAAAAAACTAAAAAAACTACGATACTTTTTTTCATAACCTTTGATTTTTAAACTTTTAATATGCATCTATAAACAATGGGGATTTTATCACATATCACATCCACGAACCTATTATCAAGTAGGATTAATAACAGCTTACAAATTCACATAAATAATTTCGATCAAAGTAGATTGGGAGGGCAATGTAGCCTTATTGGCTACTACTACAAGATACAAAAAACATCAGTACCTTACAATATAATTTTTCTTTTTTTTACTGAAATAACTGTATATTATTTTCACTGCTTTCTCAGCATTTGTTTTTAAAAAATCGGTATTGGGACGTAGGAAAAACTCATATACTTTTACATTGTCAACTTTTACATGTATTTTTGTTGTTCGACCCCTTGAAAACACTTCTTCCACCATTACTGTTCTACTGTCCTTAAAATCATAGCTTAAAAATTTACTATAAAAAAAGCTATAAAAATCTCTTCCTGGTTTAGTTTTTGTTTTTTCCAAAACAACACCAATTAATTTAATTCCATCTTTTGGTTTTATATCAAGTGTAATTTTATTATCATAATCACTATTTAAAATTTTATTTTCTGAAATTACTGTTCTTGCTTTTCCAATAATTTCATTATCCAAATTTCTTAACAATAATAACAGTATTATTTTTTCCTTTCCGTTTGTTCCGTTTACGGCAGTAAAGGCTAATTTTTTAACCTCACCAGATTCTATTACAAACCTACCTGATTGATTATTATCTGTTACATTTCCCGAACTCTTATCTTCTTTAAATATTTTCAGTTCATAAAGCAAACTCTGGTTTATTTTTGAGATATTTTCTGCTTTAGCCACAATTTCAAATAGTTTTTCAGAAGGTGTAACCTCAATAATTGCTTTTACCTCTCTATTTAAAAACTGTGCATTAGTATTTAAACAAAAAAGTAACATTATAATACTACATAATAAAGCCTTATTCATCTATATGTTTTTTTTTAAAAATTATTGATGTACATAATTTTATCATTTCCAAATTGTTTAATAATTAGTTCCTTTGAAATACTATTGACTCCATTTACAAATATTTTTTGTTTATTCCCATGCTGATGCACATTTACATGATGAAACGGTTTATTTAAATGATTGTAATCTTTAAAAAAATTACCATTCCCTATTTGAACAACTTTTTCTTTAATAACCTTAGCCCGAACATCTATCAAAGCAGTATTATCATCTCCTTTCTGTATTACCTTAACATTTGATTTTAATGCCTTAGTTTTTATTTCAGATAAATTATTAGCTCCTTGTTGACTTACATATACAATATTGCTCAAGTTATTCGTTCCTTTTAAATCTGCATTACCAAAATCTAAATACAGATTCCTTTTTTGCTCCAAATTTGTTTTACTGTCGTTATAATTTTGAGCATACCCAAACAACATACTCAAACAACATATTATAATACTACTAAACACTTTCATTTTACTACTTTTAAAATTCTATTGACATCTTTTTTAATTAAAATAATCCATCAAATTAAAAATCAAGCTCTAATTAATTAGAGCTTGATTTAAATTTTAATTTTATTTAGTTTGAGTTACTATTACTGAATTACCTCCTCCAAAACTAAACATATTCTGTTCAATGATACTTGATTGATCACCTCCAATTTGAGTTACTTTTGCATAATTAAACAAAGCTCCTTGGAAAATTGACGAATAATTATCGTCTCCTTTTTGATCAGATATTGATACGTTACCTGCACCAACTTGTTTACTGATAGCCGTATTATCATCATCCGTTTGATCTTGAGTAGCTCTATTACCTAAACCTGCTTGTTCTACAAGTGCTTCATTATCCTTACCATCAACTTGAGTTTGGTATGATTTATTACCTATCCCTTTTTGATCAGACTCAAGATAATTTTTATTCCCATCTTGACTTTGCATAGCTAAATTCCAGCTCCCTTTTTGACTAACATAGGCTTTGTTTTTATACCCTTTTTGCTCTTGGTCAGCAGTATTAAAATACCCTTTAGACTGAAAAAGACCTTGCTGTGATACTTTTGCCTTATTTAATTCAGAATTACTTCCCATTTGTCTTTGATCAGACTCATTAAAATGTCCAATTTGCCTAGCACAAACTCTGTTTTCACGTCCCGCTTGATATTGGTCGGAATCATTACTACATCCTCTTTGATACACTTCTGCTCGGTCTTTACAATCTTCTTGTACTACCAAAACTTTGTTAGATTCTCCTTTCTGGTCAACCTCTGATCTATGTCTATGACCACTTTGGTCTACAGTTGCGTCATTAAAGTCTCCTTTTTGATCAACATCAGAACGTTGTTTTTCACCCGATTGAGTTACATCTGCTGTATTTCCTTTACCCCATTGACTTACATAGGAGTAATTATATTTCTCCTTATAAAGACCTCCTCCATCAGACTGATCAACTAAAATTGAGTTTTTTTGTGCCTGATTTCCGTTACCGAATTGTAATGTAGACGAAATATTTTGTCCACTCTGGGTGATTTTTGCCTCACTATTTTTTCCTCCCTGTAAAGCTTGGGAGTAACTTGCTCCTGCACTAATTGCAGCTCTCATTTCTGGACGACATAGTACACGAAATCGAATACTTGGATTACAACTATCATTTCTTTGATCAATTTCAGGACAACGATGTCCTGTTTCACCTCCATTGTCGTCTCCTCCACACTGGTAGCTATGACCCTGTGAGAACGCGAATGCAGTAAATACTGCAAATACTAAAGTTAAAATTACTTTTTTCATAATTAAAATATTTATTGGTTATTAAATACATCTTAAAAATGAACTCATTGCATAAAACAATTTTGTTCATAGCTAGTCGGGGAAGCACTTTTTTTTTGAGAAATAAGTTCTCTTATAGGGAAGAGAATAATTATGAAATTGTGAAGTAATGGGTTAAGTCATAATGGCAAAAACTAAAATTGTTTTTAACCGTTCTCAAAGATAATCACAACCTATTGATAATCATAATCTTATGTTTATTTATTTTTTCGTATTTTATAGTAAATAATAACAAATTATCAGCTTAATTCATTCTTTAAACATCATTTAAACGTATCTCCTATATCTATTAAATAGGGGCAATTAAAAAAACGAAATTAATTCTACAGACAAAAAATAATAATCATCTTTAAACACAATCAATTTTGTTAGAACACTAAAACAAAATATCCTATATTTGCATCTTTAATTTTTTACACAACAACACACAACTATTTTTTATTCATTATGGCTAAAATAAAATTAGAATACATTTGGTTAGATGGTTACAAACCAACTCAAAACTTAAGAAGTAAAACTAAAGTTGAAGAGCATGAAGATTTTCAAGGTACTCTTGAAGAACTTAAAAACTGGTCTTTTGATGGTTCGTCTACAAAACAAGCTTCTGGTGATTCATCTGACTGCGTATTAGTACCAGTAGCTATTTACCAGGATCCTGCAAGAGTAAATGGTTATTTAGTTATGACTGAAGTTATGAATGCAGATGGTTCGGCTCATGAATCAAATGCTCGTGCTACCATTGATGATAAAGATAATGATTTCTGGTTCGGTTTTGAACAAGAATATTTCATAATGGACACCAAAACCATGCTCCCTTTAGGATTCCCTGTAGGAGGATACCCAGGACCACAAGGTATGTATTACTGTTCTGTAGGAGGTAAAAATACTCATGGAAGAGATTTTGTTGAGGAACATGCTGATTTATGTATTGCTGCTGGGTTGAACTTTGAAGGAATTAATCAAGAAGTTGCTTCAGGACAATGGGAATTTCAATTGTTCGCTAAAGGAGCTCGTAAAGCAGGAGACGAAATATGGATAGCAAGGTATCTATTAGATCGTTTAACGGAACAATATGGTTATTATATTGAATACCATCCAAAACCTGTAAAAGGTGATTGGAATGGATCTGGTATGCATGCTAACTTCTCTAATACTGTTTTAAGAACTTGTGGATCTAAAGAAATTTATATGGAAGTATGCGAAGCCTTTAGACCAGTTACTAAAGAGCATATTGATATTTACGGAGCGCATAACGACCAACGTTTAACAGGACTACATGAAACTGCTTCAATTACTGATTTCAGTTATGGTATTTCTGATAGAGGAGCTTCAATTAGAATTCCTATTTTAACAGTTGATAACGGATGGAAAGGTTATTTAGAAGACAGAAGACCTGCTTCTAATGGTGATCCTTACAAAATTGCATCAAGAATCATAAAAACAGTAAAACCTGTTTGTGATAAATTAAAGTAAAAAGAGAAAAATTTACTATATATAAAAGCCGCTAAATGTACATTTAGCGGCTTTTTAATTTAATACATTCCAATAATAAATTAGACTATAGTATCCGGTACATTACTCAGTAGGCTCCTATTTTGCAAATGCTAAGTATATAAACAAACAATAAGTAGCTAGTAATACTATTCCTTTGAAACGAGTAACTACAAACTTTTTAGGCAACATTATTAAAGGTAATAATACAATTGCAATAGCTAACATCCAGAAAATATCATTCGCAAGTATATTATCATCTGTAACTTGAATATTTTTAATCATACTTGTCAACCCTAAAACTGACGCTATGTTAAAAATGTTTGATCCTATTAAATTCCCTATCGATATTGCTTTTTCTCCCTTTAAGGCTGCTATAACCGATGCTGCCAATTCAGGAACACTTGTACCTATTGCGATCACTGTTACTGATATTACCGCCTTACTTACCCCTATTTTAGTAGCCAAATCTATTGCTCCATCCACTAATAAATCAGACCCAAAATACAAAGCAAGTCCACCTAGTACTAACCACAATAATATTTTTAGGTAACCTACCGTTGCTAATGCATCATCAACCTCCTCTGGCACTTCTTCTCCTTTAGATGTTTTAATTAAGACGATTAAAAATGCGATTAAACCTACTAGTAAAATTCCTCCTTCAACAGTATCAAGCTTGTTATCATTCCATAAAAAATAATACAATAACAATGAAAAACCAACCATAACTGGCCAATTGAGTTTATAAAATGATTTATCAATAGCAATAGGACCTATTAATGCCGTTACCCCTAACACCAATGCAATATTAGCAATATTAGAGCCTACAACATTATTTATAGCAATGGCTGGCGACCCATCAAGTGCTGCTTGTAAACTAACCAAAAGTTCAGGGGCTGAAGTAGCAAAAGAAACTACGGTCATACCGATTACCATTTTAGAAATATTTAATTTAAATGATAATCCTACTGAAGCTTTTACTAAATAATCTCCTCCAAGCACCAATAAAACCAAACCTCCTATTAAAAATAGTATACTCTCCATTGCATTGTTTTTTTTGCGAAGATACCATAAGAATTAAGATTTACGAATTTTGATTTCAGGTTTT
>Ga0209292_1001244_pt1 | contig 31511 bp, 32 predicted proteins | sample GOMGulsemesocosm_2_FD_184634 | JGI IMG/M metagenome (GOLD analysis project Ga0209292, IMG submission 184634) | Methane-oxidizing microbial communities from mesocosms in the Gulf of Mexico - GOM9C Gulf of Mexico (SPAdes) (version 2) | ecosystem: Environmental > Aquatic > Marine > Cold seeps... | reverse complement strand
CATTTTCCAAAGCCTTTTTTAATATTTCATAACATCTTAACCCATAAAGCCGACAACCTGTATATAGCCATCCATATAGATAACTATATACAATAATAGTCAATAATTAAACATCAGTTAACAACTCCTTATGTTCAAATAAGCTTTAAAACTTTGGCTTATTTTTTATCACTCAATTTAATATCCTGCAGATTATTCTCTAAGGTTTTTTGACCAATTCCTTTAATAGCGGTTAGTTCACCCGCATCCTTAAAAGTTCCTACTTGTTTGCGGTAATCCACAATCGCCAAGGCTTTTTTATGTCCAATCCCCTTCAAAGCCTCCGCAATTTCTTCCGCACTTGCTTTATTAATATTAACAGGAGTGGCAAAAACATTAACTGAAAACAACATCAAAAATAACATTACTTTTTTCATTTTTATTCCTCATTAAATTTAAATAACACAAAGTTACTATCCGTTAAATCAAAAATAGAATAGTACCCAGACTGATTACACCACAACTAAAAACAATCTGCAAAAAAACAGTAATATTTACTCTCGTTATTAAGTTCCCAACCTCCTCTAGGAGGTTGGGATCGCTTACCTTCAAGCTCTACTTGATGAGCCTTTCGGAATATAAATCAGTCCGCAACCCTATCTAATAAGGGTTGATACCAAGCCTTATTGGCTAAATACCATTGCACTGTCTTGCGCAAACCTGTTTCGAAGGTTTCTTGGGGAGTCCAGCCTAATTCATTCTGAATTTTACTGGCATCTATCGCATAACGTACATCATGCCCTGCTCGGTCAGTGACATAGGTAATTAAATCCACATATTGATTTACGCCTTCTGGTTTTTCAGGAGCCAACTCTTCTAATAAAGCGCAAATGTTTTTTACCACCTCGATATTCTGCTTTTCATTATGGCCACCAATATTATACGTTTCAGCTATCTTTCCTTTAGTGGCAACTTCAACTAAAGCACGCGCATGATCTTCTACAAACAACCAATCTCTGATTTGATTCCCCTTACCATAAACAGGCAAAGGCTTCGCCGCCAAGGCATTGAGAATCATTAAAGGAATTAACTTCTCAGGAAAATGATACGGGCCGTAATTATTAGAACAATTAGTCACCAGCGTCGGCAGGCCATAAGTCCGCTGCCATGCTCTCACTAAATGATCAGAACTCGCTTTAGACGCAGAATAAGGTGAACTCGGCGCATAGGCCGTGGTTTCTGTAAATAAATCATCCGTGCCCTCTAAATCACCATACACCTCATCCGTAGAAATATGATGAAAACGGAAACCTTGCTTTTTATCGTCCGCCAAGCTCAGCCAATACAGCCGTGCTTGCTCTAATAAATTATAAGTGCCAATAATATTCGTCTGAATAAACTCACCCGGCCCTGTAATAGAGCGATCAACATGCGATTCTGCCGCTAAATGCATGATAATATCCGGCTGATGCTGATTAAATACCCGCTGAATTTCCACCGCATCGCAAATATCCACCTGCTCAAAACAATAGCGCTCATGGCTAGCAATCGTTTTCAATGACTCCAAATTACCTGCATAGGTTAATTTATCCACATTGACCACTTGAAATTCAGTGTCTTGAATTAAATGCCTAATTACCGCTGAGCCAATAAACCCAGCGCCGCCTGTTACTAAAATCGTTGTCATATTATTTCTCATTTACTAATCTATTTAAACAAACTTGTACGGAATCACGCCAATAAGGGATATTTAAAGCAAAATCCTGCTTTATTTTTGCTTTATTTAACACACTATAATGCGGACGCGTCGCAGGCGTAGGATAATCCTGCGTTTCAATCGGGCTAACAGCACAATCAATAGCCACCATAGAAAAAATAGCCTGCGCAAAATCATACCAAGAGCAAACCCCCTCATTACTAAAATGATACAAGCCTAATGCCTTATCCAATCGCCGAGACTTCTTGTTTTGCGCCACTATTTGCAGGATAGCCTCCGCTAAATCCGTCGCATAAGTCGGTGTCCCGAGTTGATCAAAAATAACCCTTAAACTATCGCGCTGCTCACCTAGCCCCCGCATGGTTTTAAGAAAATTACGCCCAAATTCAGAATACACCCAACTGGTACGAATAATACAACCTTTAGGTGAAATTACTTGCATGGCTTGCTCACCCCTTAACTTACTCGCCCCATAAACACTTTGTGGATTAGCCCTATCGCTTTCCACATAAGGCCTATGCTGTTTGCCATCAAACACATAATCGGTACTAATTTGTATCAAGACACTCTCTTGCGCTTTCGCTATCTCCGCTAACTGTTTAACCGCATGGTGATTAATAGCTTCCGCTAATGCCGCCTCCTCTTCTGCTTTATCAACAGCCGTATAGGCCGCACAATTAATAATACAATCAAAGTGATGCGCTTGAAAATAAACAGAAATACTCTCTGCTTGGCTTAAATCCAATGTATCGCGCTGCACAAAGGTAAATTGATTATCAGGATAATTTTGTGCAATTTTTTGTAACGATTGCCCCAACTGCCCATTGGCACCCGTGACTAAAATAGAATATTGTTCAGTCATAACTCTCCTTATGATTTCTCGCTCCCAGGCTCTAGCTCACTGCTATACCCAAGCCACTTGAAGATGCTTACTTTACACCGCGTCATCCCCGAGGTTTTTTATCGGGGATCCATTGTTCGTACATAGATTCCTGCTAAAAACCTGCAGGAATGACGACTTAGCCCCCACCCCGCGCGTAATAATCCAGCGCAAAGTCGAAATCCTGCCCCAATTCAGAAAACCCCGGCTGTTGGGTATCTTTAGTCGATAACTGCAAATCCGCTAAGGGTAAGCGCCAGTCAATGCCTAAGGCCGCATCATCAAAGGCCAAGCCGCGATCGCATTCAGGCGAGTAATAATTATCCACCTTATAAGCAAAAACCGCTGTTTCACTCAGCACCACAAACCCATGCGCAAATCCGCGCGGCACGAACAATTGCTGTTTATTCTCCGCAGACAATTCCACCGCTACATGCTGGCCATAAGTCGGGCTGCCTTGGCGAATATCCACCGCGACATCCAAAACCGCCCCCGCAATCACGCGCACTAACTTACTTTGTGCCTGCGGAGCAAGTTGATAATGCAAACCCCTTAACACGCCACGGCTGGATTTAGACTCATTATCCTGCACAAAATGCAGCGCATAGCCCAAAGCCTGTTCCAATTTGTCCTGACGAAAGGTTTCCACAAAATACCCGCGCTCATCGCCATGCACGGTCGGTTTAACCAACATCACATCCGGAATCGCTTGCCTAATAAATTCCATTAGTGCGGCTCCTCCTGTGCGCGTTGCAATAAATACTGCCCATATTGATTTTTCAATAAAGGCTGAGCCAAGGCAATCAGTTGTTGCTGGTTAATATAACCCTGCTCAAAAGCAATCTCCTCAATACACGCGACTTTTAAACCTTGGCGTTTTTCAATGGTGGCGATGTATTGCGACGCGTCCAATAAACTGTCATGCGTTCCGGTATCCAGCCAAGCATAGCCTCGGCCTAATAACTCCACCTTTAAACGCGCTTCCTGTAAGAATAACTGATTAACGGTGGTAATTTCCAACTCACCGCGCGCAGAAGGCTTAATCTCAGCCGCTTTTTGAATGACATCATTCGGATAAAAATACAAACCCGTCACCGCAAAATGGCTTTTCGGCTCGCTGGGTTTTTCCTCAAGACTGATAACATTCTGCTGAGCATCAAACTCCGCCACGCCATAACGCTCAGGGTCCGCCACCCGATACGCAAACACCGTCGCCTTATCTTCCGACTCCGCTGTTTTAATGGCACTGGCTAACACTTTCTTTAAGTCATGCCCATAAAAAATATTATCGCCCAACACCAAACACGCACTGTCCTCGCCGATAAAGTCTTTACCCAAGATAAACGCCTGCGCCAAACCATCCGGCGTCGGCTGAATGATATAGCTAAACTGCATACCCAACTCAGAGCCATCGCCCAATAATTTTTTAAACCCCGCCTGATCCTCCGGCGTGGTGATAATCAGCACCTCGGTAATCCCCGCCAGCATTAAGACAGAGAGAGGATAATAAATCATCGGTTTGTCGTAAACAGGAATAAGCTGTTTCGATACACCGCGTGTTAAAGGGTATAAGCGTGTACCCGAGCCGCCTGCTAGTATGATGCCTTTCATTTGTATTTAACTCCTAAAGTGTTTGGATTTTTCAGTATAGATCAATATATATATATAACGAATTATTCGCAATAACATACAAAAATAAAGCCCTGTTTTTTATATGGCAATAGTCTTGAGACCGGCGTTTCATTAACAGCCCCATAAAATGTAAATACTTAGTCTTAAATTCTAACGCTTTCATTGTTTGCATAACTTTCTCCATAAATGAGCATACTTACTCCTCAATAATATTCGTTTCCATCGTGCGGGTACCATCAGGGGTATAGGTGATTTTGGTATAAAAGGCCTGCCGCCGTTCACGAATATCCCGCCATCGCCCGCGTGCAAATAATTCAGGATTGAGTTCATAAAGTCCCGTATCCATTCGCTTTAATAAGGATTTACGGCAAAATTTAGTAATGCCATTACTAACCGCTTGTACACTAATATCGGCATTATGAGCAATGCGCTTTTTAATCGCGAGAGGCAATAACACTTCGCCTTGATAGCTTGCATTAGCCGCAATATACAGCAATATGCGTGTTTCCCCGGCCGTGAGCCGATTCAATAAACTTAAATCATCAATATAAAATTTAATATACGACGGCTCATCCGGTATCCGTCTGGTATCAATGGTTTTAGTTTTATCAGAAATAATTTCGCCCGAAAGTGTATCGATGTGTTTTTCTGTGATTTGTAGGGTATTTGCCATGTCTAAGCGACCAATGATTACTTAATATTGAGTAATGATTTTAACATGAACTGCCGTTTATTACTTAAATTTAAACCGGTTTGTTACTCCAATTGAAGTAATATCATTACTCACACAAGTAACATCATTACCTGTGTGAGTAATGATTTTTTCTGAATGTACTGGTATCACTGGCTTCCATAGAAAGTCCCCTTCTTATATTTTATTGTGATTTAAATCGAGAGAAAATACTGTGGCGATTGGAAGGGATTTGGTTCGAGCTTCAATACCACCTTAATCCCCACCAGCATTAAGACAGAGAGGGTGCTAAATCATCGATTTATCGTAAACAGGAATAAGCTGTTTCGATACACCGCGTATTATGGGGTATAAGCGCGACCCAGAGCCGCCTGCTAGTATGCAGCCTTTCACAGAGTTCTCTCTTGAAAAGTTAAAATCTCAATATCTGGGTGGATTATATTATTTGATTGTCGTGTAGGTAGCTAATGATTTTATCCGCACATTCTTCGATGCTTAAATCAGCTGTATTGATGATAATTTCTGGGTTTTCAGGGACTTCATATTCCGAATCAATCCCGGTAAAGTTCTTAATTTGCCCACTACGTGCTTTTTTGTATAATCCCTTAGGATCACGTTGTTCACACACGTCCAGCGCCGTATCCATATAGACCTCTACAAATTCATGCTCCTGTACTAGATCTTTTACTAGCTGACGATCTACTTTAAAAGGCGAAATAAATGCAGTCATTACCAGCAAGCCAGCATCAATCATGAGTTTAGATAATTCACCTATGCGGCGAATATTTTCTACTCTATCTGTATCAGAAAAACCTAAATCTTTGTTTAAGCCGTGGCGAACATTATCGCCATCTAATAAATAAGTATGATGCCCTAGCTCAAATAACTTCTGCTCAACAGCACTAGAAATGGTCGATTTACCTGAACCACTTAGTCCAGTAAACCAAAGAATACAGGGGCGCTGTTTTTTTTGCTTAGAACGTTCATCTTTTGTGACATTATGTAAATGCCAGACTATATTTTGATTTGTCATGATAATTTTAAATTAAATAATTAAGTTTTCTCGTTCCCTAAGCTCTCGCTTGGGAATGCCTACCGTCAAGCTCTGCTTGATGATTTAAACCAACAAAACAAGCCCACTCCCATCATCCCCGAGGTTTTTAATCGGGGATTCAGTGTTGGTATATAGATTCCTGCTAAGAGCTTGCAGGAATGACGGTTTAGTAAGTTATCAGAAAATATATGCGTGTCTTATATTATTCCGTGTAAAACAACTCATCATCATTTTTTTGTACAAACTCATAATGCACGGTATTGGCTAAAGCTGTTTCCAGCTTAACTGGTGGTACAAAGCCTGTTTCCGCGATGCTGGTTGCATACATACTGTCGCAACAAAATTTCTTAACGCGAATCGAACTAATCGTGAGTTTTTTACCCGTTAAAAAAGCGGCTAAATCAAATACTTTAGCAATGGAAAAACCTAAAAAATAAGGCAATCTAAAACCAATTTTTTCCGGTTTACCCAATATTTTATAAACGCCTTTGACTAAGGTATTCATATTAAAATCGGGTTTATCGATGTAATTGTAAATATGTAAACCTTTATCCAGCGTTAAGCTGTATTCCAAGCACGCCGCGATATTTTCCACATACGCCATAGATTTTCTGTTTTCACCATTACCAATCATCATAAAGCGACCGCTGGCGATTTGACGAAACAAGTTATAAACATTGCCTCGATTTTGCTCACCAAACACAACCGTTGGACGAATAATCACCAATTTTCTGTTTTCTGGGTCTGTCTCATACCACGCTTTATACACCAACTCCGCTTCATACTTGGTACGGCCATAATCATTGAAATAATTAATCTCACCTGATTCATCCGTACCAATGGGAGCAAAGCCATAAACGGCGACACTGCTGGTAAAAACAATAGTCTGAATGCCTTTTTCTTCGGCTACCGCACAAACATTTCTCGCTCCTTGAACATTGACATCATCGTATAAACTTTTAGGACTGACATCATCCCGATGTTCAGCGGCAAGATTGATAATAAGATCATCACGCGCAAGAACCTGTGTTAATTCCTCCGTTGCCCGCACATCCGCTAACTGACAACTTGAGGCAAAGGTTTTACTCATGGCTTTATCAATAATGCCAAAGCTTTTTGTATTCTTTTCTAGGCGCTTACTAAGTCTTGTACCTATAAAGCCTGAACCACCAATTATTTTTATCATTGTTTATCTCCTTAATGTATACAGAAAAGCATTATTAAGCTTTATGGATTGGCTTAATTCCTTAATATTTTATAGATTTTTTTAACTATCTTTTTTGGAAAAAATCGAATAGTTAATCGAATAATAATATTGATTATAAATTCAAAAATATTTATAAAATCAAGCCTAAGTAGCTCTCTTTGAAATTTAAATTCATTGACTGCATATTTTGCCCCACTTCTCCTTTGTAGCTGCCCATAACCCGCTCGCATATTAACTAAAGGCTCTTGAATATTATAAAAATTAGCTCCATTCAAAAGCATCCTTGCCCAAAGATAATAGTCCTCAAACCCCATCATTTTTTTGTAGCCCCCTACATTTTTAACCACAGTTTTTTTAAACATTACAGCAGGATGATTGATAGGATTTCTTTTTTTTGAAAAATGAAAAATTTCTGCATTAAATTCAGGTAATTTTCGATAAGAAAGAATATCCTTTTCATTTATATCAAACTCACTAATCCAACTACTGCATATATCAATATCACTCTTACAAAAAACAGCCAACTGCTTTTCGAATCTATCCGGTAAAGAAATATCATCAGTATCCATTCTTGCCACTAACTCATTCGTACAAGACTCAAGACCTATGTTTAATGCATCTCCCAAACCGACATTATCTTTAAGGGCTATAGTTTGAAAAGTAGTACCTAATTGATTCCGCCATTGCTTTATGGAAACATATAATTCGTCTGTAAGCCTTCCATCTTGAACTAGAATTATTTCTGTAGGCTTTACTCTTTGATCGCTCCAGATAGACTGCATTGCTCTATTAAAATAATCCACTTTTTCTTTATGATAGATTGACATTAGAACTGAGAAATTCATTTGATTTTACCTTTTCTATTAAGAATAAAGTCTTTTATTCCTAAAAACATAAATTTAAACCTCTCAAATCCATCAGGTAACCCTATGGGATATAAAAATAATTTAATAAATAATTTAATAATTTGAGAGATTTTCCATTTAAGAGGCACATAGTCTCGATTCATCATAAAAAGGATATTTCTAAACTGATAATAGTGTCTAAAAGTAGAACCTAAATTTATATTAAATAATAAAAAAAGTTTTTTTTGTCCATCTCCAAGCTTATGTGCAAGTAATGCAGATTTATCTTTTATTATTAGGTGGTTATGATCTTTTATTCTCCAGCAGTACTCAAAATCTACAATATCAATAAAAAGATCATTATCCATTACACCATTAATTTGATATGTCTTTTTAGGAATCAAACTTCCAGAACTTAAAATATCCGGCACAATGCAACAAGATGTTCCATAAATATCAATCTCTTTATTTATAATGGCTTGTGAATATACATGGGTATCTTTATCGTAATCTTGAGGGGCAATTAACCCTACCTTATAGCCTTTTTTAACCAATTCAAAGTAGGACATTAATAGTTTTTGTATCATGCCCTCAGAAGGGATACTATCTTGATCCATTTGAACTATAAAATCAGCTCCATTTTCAAAAGCCCATTTCATTCCTATACTTTGAGCTTTTGCAATACCTAAATTTTCATTAAAGTTAAAAATTTTTACTGTCTCATCTTTGATATTCACATCAAAATCAGAATTATTACAGACTACAACGATATCTGTTTGCGCTTTGAGCCTCTCAACTGTTGAAAAGAGTTCATCTACTTGTGGGTTGTATGCTACAAGTATGGAGTATACTTTTTTCATCCATTACCTTCCTTAAGCTTAATAATATTATAATTACTACTATATGATTAGTGTCAAAAAAATAGGGGTTAAATATAGAATAAAATAAATATGAACCATAACATATTAATAGGATTTTATACCTTATAAAGAAAAATGCTAAAATTATATTTATAATAATAAAATAAATAAAAAACATACAACCAACTTGATTTAATATATAAACTGACTGTAGCTCATAATAAACTTGATCAGAGTAATCTCTCCACTTAGTTTTTATATTAACAGTATTACCTAGCCCTTTACCAAAAATAATAGTCCTGTTATTCTCATTCAGGTCACTTATTAAAATTTCAACTTGGTCAGCCCTAACTTTATTGGACATTTCAGATTTCATTTCAATAACTTCCATTAAATAATTAAAAACAGGGATACTGAAAATTAGTGTTAATATAAAAATAGAAACCATATCTAAAACCATTTTTCGCACTGTCCACCTTCTACTGAATAAATAATAAAGACTTGAAAAAAATAAAACACCTAAAATATATGCAAAGTTTCCAGCAAATAGTATAGATAATAAAAATATACTTGCTAAAATGTATTTCTTTATTCCATTATAATAAATAATTATCACAAAAAAACCAAATGTTAAAAGCGCTGTCCCTTTTATTTGTATTTTCCATAGAACACCATCATAAGTATAAACATCCCCCCATCCTTGCTCCCTAAAAAAGTATCTAATTGGCATATAATTTTTTAGATCATAATTGAGTATTAAATACAATTCAAACCCTATAATAAATAATGCTTGAATACTTAAAAATAAAATAAATATTTCTATATACCTATAATTTGGTTTTAAAAAATAAGCAATTTGTATTAAAAATAAAATCAATGAAAATCTAATAATATGAGGTATTTCATTCAATAAATATAGTGAATAAATAATCATAAGCAATAAGTACATCAACCCTACAGCAATAGAAATAGAAAGTTCATTATATTTACTGAAATTAAATACTAGATATTTTATGTTGCAAAAAAAGAAAATAAGAAGTGCTATATTCATAATAGTTGAATAACTATTAAGCGGCACCTGCCTGGTCAAAAAAAATATAACAAAACTAAATAATAAAACTTGTATAGACTCAAAACTCACCTTACTTTTAAAATACATCCCCCCCCCCATTATTTTAATAAATACATGCATTTATTATACGAACCCGAATCTATATTATTTTTTAAAGAAACATACCTGCTAATTACCAATAGAAAAAAAACTAGAAGATTCCCTTAAAAATAAATCAAAAAACTATGCACTAAAAGATGCATAGTTTGACTAGCGACTGAAAGTCGCGCTTTCGGCTCAAGCCGATTAAAAGTGAGACTGACTGAACGTCAGTGTAAATCAGGACTAAAGTCATTCCACCTTAAAATCATCATCATTATGATTTGAGTGCTTATCATGATTTTCAAGATATTCTTTAATCATTTCATCTGTAATATGGCCCAAACTAAAAGCAGCATAACCAATCGCCCAAAAATGCTGCCCCCAATAGACTTTTCCAAGCTGTGGAAACTCATCCTGTAATTTTCGAGAGGATCTTCCTTTAAACCACTTGAGCATATCACTTACTGAATATTTTGGAGGGTAAGATATGTACAAATGCACGTGATCTTTACTCACCGCCCCTTTTATAATTTTAATATCTTTTTGATCACAAATTTGACGGAGAATATCCCTCGCTCGTACACCAACCTCTTGTGTTAAAACAGAATATCGATATTTTGTAACCAATATCAAATGAACTTTTAAATCATGGATTGTATGTGATGACTTTCTATAAGACCTCATGAATGAGAGTATACTAAAAGTCTTGCACTAAAGTGCATAGTTTTTACTAACGAATTGATACAATAAACTTTATTTTAATCCGAACAGCCTAATTACTATAAAGTCATAAAATAATACCGGCCTCTTAAATAAATAGATAATGAAATATTTAAGACTAATCCTATCAATAATCACTGGAAGAGTACAAGTATAAACAAAAAACAATGTCATAAACTTATTAGTATCTAATGATTTATTATTCTTAAGTTTAGTAAACATATGAATATAAATCCGACTTTTTTCAAATGCATCATTTTTTCTTTTTACTACAGATCTAAAAAGAAATTTATTAATGAACTTTGTTAGCCCTGTAGTTTGATTGACACCTATAGTATTGTTTGCGTGTTGCCTATATTGAATTAACTTGTGGTCAAAGGGGAATAATGTGTTTCTATAAATAGAATTTACAGCAATCCAAAAATCATGAGGTACAGACTCCGGAAAAGGAGCTATCTCTTTAAGAAAATTTAATTTACAAGCCATTGTAGCACCTGTAACAACATTTCCATTGTATAAATAATCATCGATTGTTACTGGTAAATTACCACTAAACCCAATTGATTCCCATAAACTTTGTGTGCCTTGCAATTGGGAATTAACTATATAAGCATCTGTAAAAATCACATTACTTTGGCTAATATTAAATTGTTGTAAAATTAATTTTGCTTTGTCTTTATCCCAGAAGTCATCTTGATCACAAAAAAATATTATTGGTGATATAGCTAAAGATATTAAATATTCAAAGTTTTTAATGTAACCTATGTTTTCAGTTCCTGGAATTATCTTTACATAATCTAAGTAATTATATTTACTAATTATTTTTAATGTTGAATCACTAGATAGATCATCTCTAATAAAAATTCTATTCGGTTTTACAGATTGTGATATTATGCTTTGCAGCTGCTCTTCAATAAATTTCTCACCATTATAAGTGGCAATTAAAACATCATAACCCAAATTATTATCCATATTTTTCTCCAGTCTCATTAACCATGACATTTATCATAGTCTAGTATTTTAAAATCCCCCATATTAAAAAAATATGCTACTACATATGAATTATCTTTAAAATAAAATATGTAAGAAAACAATGTTTATTGAGTATAAAACTTACATACTAAATTTATTTCTCTTCATTTATATCTATTTCTATAAATTTCCCACCTTTATAAAAAAAAGCTCTATCACATTTCATCTCTAGCCTTTTAAACAAATTAATTTGATTAACACTTTGAAAGTATAATATTAAATAAGTATTATCATTAAAAAATTCTTTTGTATTAAGTAAAAAAGAACCAAAACCTGCAATAGTAATTTCCGGAGAGAGATCGTACAAACAATCTTCAGCACTTATATTTTCGATATTATCAATATCAGTAAAGTTAGTTATTTCATAATAATAATTAGGGTGGCCTTTAAAGTATTTATTATAAACTCCATTTATAGAAATCATATGTTTAATCATTGAATAATTAATTAAATCACTTAAAAATTTATTATTCGGATAATAAGTCCCTAGTAGTAAAATACTATTAGTTGACTCTTTATATGGGTAATTAGATTTTGGCTTAAAACATATTTTAAATTTTGTTTTATGATATACATTATGAGGTTCCGGGGCTAAAAAACCATAAATATCATCAAAGTGACCATACATATAATCTGTAGATATAGAATTAATACCAAATTTTAGTACCCCAAAAACCTTTCTTTTAAATTTATTTAAAAATGATATCTTATGTATAGCCACATTATATGCGGCAGTTCCTTCATAAAAACACCAAATAGTGCGCCTTTCTTTCGGGATTATTTTTATTAATAACTGATTTACTAAGTTAACAAAATGTGGTGAATAGATATCAACATTATCTACCTGCATATTGATATCTTTTAAAAATTCTACAAATGACCAACAAGAGGTTAATTTTTTAAAACCTATAAAGAATGAATGCTTTATGTCAAAAGTATTATTTGAGTTCATAATATAGACATCAACAAAATTTTTCTTTTCATAGAAAATATAAGTATTAACTTTTTCATTAACTTCCGAGCAGAAAAAGCTAGTAATATACTTAAATTGAAATGAGGTACAGCAGTATGCAACTTTCATATTTACCTATATCTACAAGATATTAAAATTAACTTCCAGTACATATTAATTTAGCCAACCTTAATTACAGAGTGAACTTCTGATATAGGGTTTGGTAGGTAAAGCGAACGACAAAAGCCAAATTTTTTATTAATGATTGTGATTTTTGTATCTATTGATACAGGGGTTCTTCCTGTACTCAATCTTGAAAAATTTCTATTTTTACTCTCACCTAAAAAGTAATAATTTTCATCTAAATCTAACCCTCTTACAAAGCCAGGAAGAGTAGCTAATACGTCAAAATTATTACCTAAAAAAGTACCCTTAAATGAATTTAAAACTTTTAATCCAGTTTCATCGCATGTAATGCTATGTGGCATAGTAAGATTATTAATAATTGGCTTCATTTCACCTGTTTTTAAATTAACCTCCATAATACCTCCATCAAAACTGTTTCTTTTCCAATTACCTGTTAGAGAAAACATCGATACATAAGCATAATCACCTACGATATCAAGGTCGTTACAATGGTGCTGAGCACTTTCAAATGTATCTATTTTATTACTAAACCGATACTCAAAAACTTCTTTACCCTGATTATTTACACCAATTATTGCATCTTTATAGCTGGAAACTAAAATCCATAAATCGTTATATTTTCTAATACCATGTGGCCGCAGTCCTCCTCTCAGTTCAATCGTTCTAGTATATTTAAAATCCGAGTCTAAAAAAACCAGCCCTTTTCCTTGGCATGAAAATACATATCCATCATCAATTTTAATTAAGCCATGAGTATTGCCTTCATATATCTGCGTGATTTGTGGATAACTATCTGTCTCTTCAATATGATATATACCTCCTCCAGAAAAAGATTCTGCTGACGAAGGCAGTCCGCTGCTAATTAAAAAACTAAATTTACTATCCTCCAAAGAGGCCATTTCCATTCTTTCATTTAGTAGAGTAGCAACATCTGCATTTACTCCCCATTGGTACCCATAATTTTCTAATTGTTTTTTTACTTCTCTTATCGAGGTAGTGCATACGATAATTTTATATTTATCGCTAGCACCTTTTAATACTGATGGCTCTTTTACTTCAACTCCATGAAAAAAAGTTCCATGTAAATCTAAATTATTATCAACAATAAAATCTGGATTAAAATTCAAATTTTTCTCAGCTACCGTTCCACTACCAAATAAAATAACTTTTTTCACAATTCAACCTTCTATTTTTATATAAATAAACCTTTACCAAATAACATGTGATGATTAATTGCATCAGTAGATTGACTTAATTTATCATTTATCTTATCAGGTAAAATTATCTCTTTAACATCACTACTATCTCTAGAAATCAGATGCCCTAAAGATGACAGTCGATGCTGACAGAACCATTCATAACCACTAGAGGTGACATCTAACCAATTAAAGAATGGTTCAATATCAACTGGTATCTCTCGATAATGATTACTTATAATCATACCCTCTTCACTACTTAACCTTCCATGTCGAATTTCTCGAGCGACATGATCATCAACCTTTCTATACCCATGCCTTTTATATTTCAAAAGGTCATGCAAGCCATAATAAACTGAGCTCCCCGCTCTTTCATAAATATCAAAAGAAGAAAAATTCCTTTCTGGCTTAAAGCCAAAATCAACAACACTTTGGTTTTGAGATAGAGGGTCCCATCGGAAGTAATTACTTAAATATATCCCTTTAATGCCGCGACGATTTATTACTTCTGGGGCGGGATATTGATAATAATTTAAATTCCGCACATCAACTTGAGCACCATTACCAATTAAAAATTCAGTTTCCACTTCAAACAAGTCATGCTGCCGACGGCTCCATTTACTCATCTGTACCGTATCATGATGAGAAAACTTTCCTACTTGCTCTACTGCTTGATTCTGCCCCCAGATAATTAACGGTATATTTCGTTCATAAGCTACATGTACAGGGAAAGAAGTATGCAACTGTAGAAAAGGCAGCATAATATGATCAAATTTCCTTAAAGATGTCCGAACAAGGTCTTTATACACTCTGATATCGGGGTTAAACACAAATGAATCAACATCAAAGTGGGTAATTAGCTGATGCAGATTATGCCATCCTATATCATTCTTAAAGTAATCATTTACACAAACTACTAATGGGGATAACCCCAGCTCCAAAACTTTTGATAAAGTATAAAAATCTTCAGCATCTCCAATAACTGGAACAATACAATCATATTGTTTCTTTTTCTTTTTATATTTTTTAATTTCAGACTCAAGCTCTTCTCGCTTAACTGCCCAGTCAATAGTATCTTTCTCTCTATGCGTAAAACAACCGGAACACTCAGAATCCGTTATACTAAGTCCAAAAGGATGTGTTTTAGGATATTTACATTTAGGGCAAAATTCATGCATATTTATAATCCAATATTGAATACTCTTGGTGCAAAACTTTATTATCGATCAGTACCGATGCAATATTTTGTTGCTGAGCGCTAAGCTTTGTTTTTTTACCAATACCACCACTAATAATAATTTTCTCTAATGGAAAAGGAATTCCTGACAATAGCAACCAGTCAAATTGATCCTTGCCTCCTTCATGTTGTGTATCAAACAAAACAATTTCATTCGCTAATTCATCAATAAATTTTGTATCAATATTAGATAGAGGAACATAATTCCCTAGCGATGAATGATAAACATGAACTTTATTGTTCTGATAGCATATTGGTAGAAGGCATTTAATGGCTTGATGACCAAATAAGTCTTTCGCTAAAGTAATCAGCTCTCGTTTTTTCTCCAAAAAGGCTGAAGAAAATATTATTCGCTCAATTGGTAACCCTTTAAGCAAATTCAGGTGCTCTATTGAGCGAACCCCACCCCCGAAACTAATAGGTGTCATCGTTTTTAGTGCCTTTATCACCTTAATATCCTGCTGGAACTTATTAAGCGTATCATTTTTTCGAACAGGTCGAATAATAGCTACTTCATCACATTGATACTCTTCTAACGAATCTAAAACTCCTTGTAAAGAGCCCAAGGGGCGAATAGTATTCCACCCGTAAGATTGCACACATAATTGCTCTTTAAGCAATACTACTGAACCTACTCTCATACACCGCTCCTAAAGAATCATTGAAATTAAATCTAGCCCAGTTATTTGGCTTTTTTCTGGGTGAAATTGCATTCCAATTATCTTGTCTTTTACCAGTAACCCGCTGTATTTAGATAATGAATTTGATACTGAAATCGAGAATGATTTTTTTTCATTATTTACAAAACCATATTCGTGATTATAAAATACTCGGCCATTCAGGATCTGTTTTTTCGATAAGTTCATTTGTCTGTGAAAAGACTGGCCATCTAATTCATTCTTACGCAAAGATATAGGTTCCCAGCTATTGTGCGATACTTTACCTAGTAGTCGCTCTACATGTCCATCGATAAGATTTAAACCTTCTATACCTCCATCCTCTTCCGAATACGCAGACATAATTTGAAATCCCAAACAAATACCAAGTAGTCGCCCACCTTTATCGAGATGCTCCAGAATAGCTTGGTCATAACTTCCTTGCTTAAGTCTCTGCATATATGAACCTGCAGAGCCCACGCCAGGCAATATTAATAGATTTGCTTTAATATCAGATGCATCACTCACAACTCTAGCAGAAACATTAGCTTTTTCTATCCAATTTTTAATTGACCAAATATTACCACTTCCAACATCCAAAATATCAACTGACATAATCAACTCCTACACTAAATTTAGGCTTAGGCCTTTTTCCATAAGATATATCAAAAATATTACGATTAACCCATAGATTAGCTATGTTCCAAAATTCAATTTCAGATATTCCTACATAATCAGAAAAGCCTCGAATAATCCTATCAGCACATAAACCATCATATTCTTTAGCAACTTCAACTCCCTCATCTCTGCTCATTACACCTAACCGAATTTTTTCATTCACATGATCAGTCGCTCTACCAAAGCCAAATTTATAATATTTTAGCATCATGTTAATATTGGTAAATTCCTCATCTAACATAGATGCATTAGATAAGTCGCCCGTTTCATACTCTTCTCTTGGCCTTAATGTAAGTCCCTGTAAGGATGCATAAATTGAGTTGTTTTCAGTACTCCAATCATCCCAAGCAGGACCTAAATAGAAGATATTAATTTTCTTTTTTTCAAACTCGATTTCGTCTGGATAAAAGTAATGGTCGGCTAAATAAGGCTCCTTTACTGTATTTTTCAACCAATCACTGCCACCTGCAGTTAATGTATTTAAGCGTCGTAAGTTATTACCATCAAACTCATCACTGCCTTCCACTGCAGAATCACCTACTTGGAGAGCTGGATTCTCCCCCCAAAAAATAGTATTCACACCAAGTTCAATGGCCAAACGGGGGACAGTTGAAAATAAAGACATTTCTGTGGATTTACATACATTTCCAAATTGCTTAAATGATTCTAAAGCAAGCTGAGAGGCAGTCTTAGGAGCTGGGGTCGCAACTATGACATCAAACCCTAATTCAATTAAATTAGATAGATTATTTGCCCCAATTTCAGACATTTGTTTAGGGGGATAGGCGCAACATATCAGTAAAGGCCTTAATCCTAAGCGATCCCTCACCCAGTGAGCTTGGCGCGTACTATCTTTACCCCCACTTACTCCAACTATGCAATCATAGGCACCTTTATTCCTCTGTTTTTTTCGACTTTGTTTAATTTTATTTTGCAATATATTTAATTTCAAAGCCATGTTGCATTCATACTCCTTCTCTGAATAATTACAGGCAATACAGACTCCTTCCGTAAAAGAAGCATTAGGCCGTAAGTTGGTTGTTAAACACTTTTTACAATACTTCATAAATTTATTTCTCCAGTACTTCAAAGCTCAATGCAGTACCACTTAAAATATCTTTAACTACTTTTTTACCAATCAACTGTTCTTTATTTTTAGGTGCTAAACCAAAACCAGGGCGAATACTTTTTATATGTTCTTCGGTAATGACTTCGCCTGCTTGTATATCTTTTACAAAATATAAGGAGCGGCGAAATTTTATGTTGGCTTCCTCGCTGGACTTTCTTCCATAGTCTACTTTCCCTAAGCATTCCCATGCGGTCTTTGCATTTTTACATAAGGCTTCTAGTTCTGCTGGCTCTAAGGAAAAACTGTCATCAGGACCGCCGCCTTTTCTATCAAGGGTGACGTGTTTTTCTATAATGGCAGCCTCGAGTGCGATACTGGTTATTGCAGTTGTGTTGTCTAAGGTATGGTCAGAAAGTCCTGTTACTAACCCAAAGCGTTGCTGCATATCTAGCATCGTTTTTAAATTGTAATCTTCTGCGGGGGCTGGGTAACCACTAACGCAGTGTAAAATAGCGAGTTCTTTGCAACCGCCTTCTCTCGCGGCTTCAATTGCTTCTTGAATTTCTTCTGCATTCGCCATGCCTGTTGAAATAATCATTGGCTTAGCTGTTTGTGCTACATATTTAATTAATGGTAAATCAATGGCTTCAAATGATGCAATTTTATACGCGGGGGCATTCAGGTCTTCTAATAAATCTACGGCTGTATTATCAAAAGGAGAGCTAAAAATTGTAATGCCTTGTTTTCTTGCATAGTCAAATAAGGGTTTATGCCAATCCCACGGTGTAAAAGCTTCTTGATATAACTCATACAATGAACGACCAGCCCACAATCCATCTGTTAATTGAAAATCTGGTAAATCACAATTTATAGTAAGCGTATCTGGTGTATAGGTTTGCATTTTTATTGCATCGGCTCCTGATTTTTTTGCCATATCAATAATTTTATAAGCATTATTAATGTCACCATTATGATTAGCTGACATTTCAGCAATAATATAAGGCGCATAGTCTAAACCTATTTTTCTACCATTAATTACAATTGATTTACTCATCCCCTACTACCTCAACCTTTAATTTAAATTTTTTGCCATTTTTAAAAAAGAATGCTGGAAAACGCTCAGGGTCACAAACCCTTATCAGATTAAATTGCTCATCTAATGATTTTGATATATCTATTTCACTGTCTTTAGGTGTTCTTTTTGGCCAGTATGTCTGATTTTTATTATTTTGTTTTAGAGGGGTAATGCTATTAAAGTTTTTAACAGCAAAATCCATAAGATCAAGCTCTGCATCAAATATTATTTGATTAATTTCATCAAATAATGCTGTTGAAGGGATATTTAGCTTAATTTTAGTCCAAATATCTCCCGAATCAACTTTATCATCTGCCTCTAACAAGCTTAGTGTAATAACTTCATTCCCATTAATAATATCCCAAATATGAGGGCTCCAGCCTTTTCCTGTTGGTAAGTCACTAGCATGAATTACAAGTGTTTTTTTGAATTTATTACGTTCATTATTTGAGATAAGTTCAGAGCATGAAATTAAAAAAAGAATATCCCCTTCTACTAATTCTTTTTTTGAACGAATTAGCTGAATTTTGTTATTAGATTTATTTTTATCTATCCATTTTTTTAACCAAAAATTGACAGGATGCTCTTGAGAAGAATTTAAGATTGTAATTTTCATTGTTTTTTATAAATTATTTGCTCTAAGCTTTGTTGAGTTCCCAAACCATTACATATCAATTCAGAATTTTCACTCAATATTAGCATCCACTTATATACAGCATTAATTAAAGAAGGTAATTCTTCTAGTTTTTTTAATACCAGAGTAGCCTTAGCTTTTTTTAAATGTTTTGCTATAACATTTTGATTTTCAGCTAAAATCATTTGAATACTAGGCAACCCTAAACAACACCGCTCCCAAGTTGTTGCACCTGCTGCCCCAATCGCCAAATCGGCATTTGCCATTAACTCAGCCATATTATTAACATTTGTCTTAAGTTCCACTTTAAAGGGCAGTGTCTGTATTTGTTGTTCTATCTTTTGAATATGAGGGGCTGTCTGCCCCATAACCACAATAACCTCTAATGCTTTTGGTAGCTCACAGTTTTGAAGTTCCGTTAAAATTTGCCCTGTTATGTTATCAGGGTCAACGCCTCCCATTGTAATCAGTAGTTTTTTAAACTCTGGTACTGCTCGGCGCTTTAAACTATAGTCTCGCCATTCAGAAAACTCGGGTCTTAACAGTGCATATTGAGAGCCTAAAAGCAGGGCGCATTTTTCAGGTACTAAATGTATATAATCTTTCTCTTCTCTTCCATACGTTTGGTCAAGTACGACATCACAGTGGTAGTGCCTATCTGCTAAATCATCAATTACCATGAGATTTTTGTAATCGTCTTTTAATAATAGATGCCATGTTGCATCGAGTGCATAATGATCCACTATTAGCCAATCTGGCTGAATTTGCAGCACTATTTTCTGGGTTTCTAATGCATCTTCTTGTTGTGTACATCCTAGCCATGCTAGACCATATAATGCCTCACGCGTAGAAATTTGCGTCTCTGCTTTTAAAGTGCTTGTGTCTAAGTTCTGAGCTAATGAATAAACAATAAAACCTTCTTGTTTAATCCGCTCAATTAAGTTGCCTTTATGTTCGCGGCAAATAAAACTTATTTCTACCTTTTGCTGTTTGAGCGCATGCGCTAAGGTTAAACAGCGCATGACATGCCCTGTGCTAATTGTCAGAGAGGCATCTACACGAAATACAATTTTCATGAAAACTCACTCGATTTAAGTAGTGTTTGATGCATTAATTCTGCCCTAAACCAGTCTTCTGGCGTATCAATATCTTGCACTAAATGTCTTGGTAAAAGGTAAGGTGTGGAATTATTAGAAAATAAGGGCTTCATCTCTTTAAAGGCGGCTGCTTTTCCCCAGTAGAACTGTCCCGCATCATGATAGGCTTCTTCTAAATCTTGTGAGCGTGTATTGAAATGTTCTGGTTGAAACATCTCTATTTTAGAATCTTTTGTGAGTTTAATCGCTCTTTGAATAGGAAATGGGAAGCTGGTTACGCTAAAACAATAGTCTGATTGGGTGCTTTGTAATTGTTGGTAAGCCGTGTGTAATGCATTTGCTTGTACAAAGGGGGCGGTGGCATACAAGCAGCACACTTCATCAGGTGATAAGTCATTTTTATCAAACCAGTCAATAGCCTGTTTTATAACGGGTAAGGTACCCGCATGGTCATTAGCTAATTCTTTTGGACGCATAAAGGGAATTTCTGCGCCGAGCTCTTTTGCAAGCTCTGCAATTTCTTGGTCGTCTGTAGAAACAATCACTCTATCAAAACATTGGCTTTTTAATGCCGCCTCAATTGAGTATGCAATGATGGGTTTACCATTGAAATGTTTAATATTTTTACGAGGAATGCGTTTACTTCCCCCTCTTGCAGGGATAATGCAGAGTCTCATTGTAAGGCCTTGGTTAAAATCGCAATCACTTGATCTTGTGCTTCATTTGTTAGCCCAAAATACAAAGGGATACTGATAGTTTGCTGGTAATAGGCTTCTGCTTGTGGAAATTCGCCTTGTTCAAATCCCATCGCTTGATAATAGGGCTGTGTATGTACAGGAATGTAATGCACATTGACACCTAATCCATTGTTGCGTAATTCATCAAAGACTTGCGCTTTAGATTTATTAATCTTATCTAATTGCAATTGAATCGGGTAGAGGTGCAAGGCTGAATAGCACTCATTGGATTGCTTTGGAAGTGTAATAGGTAAGTCTTTTAATAACTGGTGGTAGCGTTTCTGTAATTGATGACGTTTTTCTATAAACGTATCTAAGCGTTGCATTTGACTAACCCCTAATGCGGCTTGTAGCTCTGTCATACGGTAATTAAAGCCTAATTCGACTTGTTGATAATACCAGCTTCCATCGCCTGCATGAGTCATTAGATTGGGATCGCGTGTTACCCCATGACTACGAAATAATTGCATTTTTTCAGCTAAAGCAGGGCTATTTGTTGTGGCTAGACCGCCTTCTGCTGTGGTTATTATTTTTACAGGATGAAAGCTAAAAACGGTAATATCAGAATACTGGCAGCCGCCAATGGGCTTGTTTAAGTATCGTCCACCAATCGCATGACTGGCATCTTCGATAATTTTAAAACCGTATTCTTGGCTTAGCGCATGAATACGTTTCATTTCGCATGATTGCCCTGCAAAATGCACGGGAATCAATATTTTAGGCAGCTTATTTTCCTGTTTAGCTTTTTTTAGTTTTATTTCTAAGGCGTTTGCAGAAAGATTGTAGGTTTCTGGGTCAATATCAACAAAATCAACTTTTGCTCCACAATATAAAGCACAGTTGGCAGAGGCAACAAAGGTATTAGGACTCGTCCAAAGCCAATCTCCTTTGCTTAGCCCTAAAGCTAAGCAAGCAATATGCAGTGCTGATGTTGCACTATTAACAGCAACGCCAAACTCCGCCTGACAATATTCTGCGACTGTTTTCTCAAATAAAGGGACTTGAGGCCCTTGAGTTAAAAAGTCAGATTTTAAAACAGTGACAACAGCCTCAATATCTTGCTGTATTATATCTTGCTTGCCATAAGGAATCATATTGCTCATTTTTACTTAGTTTTATACTGAAAAATTAGGATCGACATGTTCTTTTATTAAGTCGCGTAAAGACTCAATGGTTTCCCATTCTGTATTAGTGCCAGAATTATATTTAAAACCGAAAGGGACTTTGACCGCTTTATGGTGTTTTATAAAATCTTCTTCGGTGTGCATAAAAGAAACAGATGGCAAGATTGCATAATATTGACCAAAATCTATTGTATTTAATGAGTCGGTATCTGTAATCATTTCCTCATGTAATTTTTCCCCCGGGCGAATGCCTACAATTCTTGTTTCACATTCAGGGGCGATGGCTTGAGCAATATCGGTAATTTTATACGATGGGATTTTAGGAACAAAGATTTCACCGCCTAAGTGGTGTTCAATCGCATACATCACCATATTGACACCATCTTGCAATGAGATGTTAAAGCGCGTCATTTCATCGTGCGTTATCGGTAAAAGCCCTTCTTTTTTCTTGTTAATAAAGTAAGGAATCACTGAACCACGAGAGCCCATTACATTACCATAACGAACAATACTAAAGCGTATGTCTTTAGAGCCTCGGATGTTATTTGCGGCGGCAAATAATTTATCAGAGGTTAGCTTTGTTGCACCGTATAAATTAATAGGGGCGCAGGCTTTATCGGTTGATAGTGCAACAACATCTTTAACTCCACAGGCTAAAGCCGCATGAATGACATTTTCCGCCCCATCCACATTTGTTCTTATGCATTCTGTTGGATTGTACTCTGCCGTATCAACTTGCTTAATGGCTGCCGCATGAATAATGACATCAACCCCTTCGCAGGCTTGTGTCATGCGTTCGCGATCTCTTACATCTCCTATAAAGAATCGAAGCTGCGGATAATCATAGTCTGGATATTTTTGTTTAATGATCGATTGCTTTAGCTCGTCCCTTGAGTAAATTACAATTTGCCCAATATCAGGATAGTTGTTTAATATAGTTTTTATAAATTGCTTACCGAAGGAACCTGTTCCTCCCGTTATAAGTACTCTTTTGTTATTTAGCATGATATCTCCAAATACTAAACCAGGTCTTTAAACCGGTTAAAAATTTAACTTCTTTTGCCATTAGTATATTCCATACTATCATAGTAATTGACGTTGCAATTGCAGCACCAATATCTAAATAAATAGGAATTAAAAATACTAACAATATAATATTAATAGTTAATGAAATTACTAACGATTTTAATGCTTTTTTTTCATTATTAGACATATAAAGAACTACGCCTACAGACCCCATGAATACATTTACGAACTGCCCGATAGATAGAATAACTAAAATTGGGTATGCATCTATATACTCTAAGCCAAATAATATACTTATCAGTGGTTCACCAAAAATAACTAATATTAATAAAATTGGTAAAGAGACAAGTAAATTTAAATTAACACTTTTCGTTAATAGCTCTTGAGTTTTTTGTATATCTCCTTGTTTAAAATATCGAGCAACATTAGGCATTATAATAGTATTAATAGATGATAATCCTAAGCTTATTAATATAGTCGCTTGCATTCCAACCTTAAAATAAGCCACCGACTCTGCATTAGCTAATAAACCCAAGAAAAAAACCGCTAACTCTGTGTTAAAAGTACTAATAATTACAATTAAAGCAAAAGGGAGTAATGAGGAATTCCATTTTTTTTTATTATATACATTACTAGATGTTTTAATTTCTTTTTTATTAATCATTGATAAAATAGTTATGCTTAATAAAAAAGTACAAAAAGTGGCCGTAATAGTTATAAGGATAATCTCTTTAGCTTTAAAGTCCATGCCTAAGAAAATCATCGCTAATAATAATGATATCTTTATAATTGGCAATAATATCTGACCAGGAAATAGAGATAAAATTGGCCGCCTTAAACCATTTAATATTGCACCCTGCTGAGCTAATAATCCTGTCAGTGGGATAAGCCACATAGAAATCCATAATAATTCTTTTACTTCATTATTAAACATCTCAAAATAAAATGCTATCAACATAAGCCCTATCATAAAACTAGATAGTTTAAATATATACCAACGCGACCAACTTATAACTCCGGAAAGTAACCCCCATTTTTCATCTAAATGATAGGTGGCAACTTCCCTTACTAATAAGTTAGGGATCCCAGCAACCACAGGAAGGCCGATGATAAGTACAATCGACATTATATAAGTATAGCGCCCAAACTCTTCTGGCCCTAAATAACGAGCAAAAATCACACCTGAAATAGCTATCAGTCCTTTACTGATCATTTGTAACCCAGCTGTACTTAAAAATTTTTTAACCAATGAACTCACTAACTATTTTCCTTTTTCCACTAAAAAATAAATAACCTATATAATCTGGATAGACCTGCCACCACGTGACTCACCTAGACACATCTCATAATCCCCTGAATCGAAGAGGCACGAAAGTTATCGGAGCCGCTTTTCATTATCAAGCGGTAAATCCCGACGATTTTTGGTTGGCGTTTTAGGATGGCTTCGGCGATAAAGTCTTTGCGTGTGGTGTTGGAATCGACGATGGCGCTAATCAGGTTGTTGGGTACGTCTTGGTAGTTGGCTCTGAGTTGTTTGGTGTCTTTGGGCAGGCAGTAGCCGCCGTATCCAAAGGAGGGGTTGTTGTAGTGGCTGCCAATACGCGGGTCTAGGCCGACGCCTTCGATGATTTGTCGTGCATTGAGTGCGTGTGTTTCTGCGTAGCTGTCGAGTTCGTTGAAGTAGGCGACGCGCATGGCGAGGTAGGTGTTGGAGAACAGTTTTATCGCTTCGGCTTCGGTGGCGTTGGTGAAGAGTACGTCGATGTCGCTGGCTTCTGCGCCTTGTTGTAGTAACTGGGCGAAGGTGCGTGCGCGTTGGGATTGTTCGCCGACGACGATGCGCGAGGGGTGTAGGTTGTCGTACAGCGCTTGGCCTTCGCGTAGAAATTCGGGTGAGAAGAGGATGTTGTCTACGCCAAATTGGGCTTTTACTTTTTCGGTATAGCCGACGGGGACGGTGGATTTAATGACCATGACCGCTTGGGGGTTGATGTTGAGTACGTCTTGGATAACGGCTTCGACGCTGGCGGTGTTGAAGTAGTTGGTTTCTGCGTCGTAGTCGGTGGGGGTGGCGATGATGACGTAATCCGCCTGTTGGTAGGCGCTGTGTTTGTCGAGTGTGGCGGTGAAGTTGAGCGCTTTGTTGGCAAGAAAGTCGCTGATTTCTGCATCGGCAATCGGGGATTGTTTGTTTTGCAGTTGGGCGATTTTTTCAGGAAGGATGTCTAAAGCCACGACTTGGTTTTTTTGTGCGAGTAAAACGGCGAGTGATAGTCCGACGTATCCTGTTCCTGCGATGGCGATTTTCATGGGATTCCTGTTTGCGCTTAGTGTTCTGTTTTTATGCTGGCCAGCTCTTGTGTGAGTTGCTGGTATTCCCTTTGTTTGATTTGGATAAATTTTTCGGTGAGCTTGATGCGTTCTTTAAGGCCTGTGGGGGTGAGCGCATAGCAATAGCCGATTTTGTTGCGGTTTTGTGAAAAGCGTTCGACTTTGATCAGTCCTTTATCCACTAGGGCTTTGAGGATGTAGTTTGTTTTGCCCACAGAAAATCCGAGCTTTTGTGCGAGTGTGCGCTGGTTGGGTTCGTTAGTCACCAGGCGTAGGATTTGTAAGTGTGTTTCTGTGTATGTAGTGATAATCTTGTACTTGTGTTCATTTATTGAATTGTTGGAGGAGTTTACAGGGTTTTTGTGGGAGGGGGTAGGTTTTTTTGGGTTTTGTGGTTTTTTGTGGGGTTTTTCTCATGCTCCGCGTGGGAATGCCTACCTTGAAGTTTTGCTTGATGATTTAAACCAACAAAACAAGAACCCCTGCGTTATCTTCGAAGGCTTTTATCGGAGATTCCAGTGTTGGATTATAGATTCCTGCTAAGAGCGTGCAGGAATGACGGTTGGGAAAATGCTGGCTTGAAAGTTTGAGTGGTGAGTAGTGAGAATTCGATGCTTAAGCTGCTATGCGGGGGTGTTTTTGGTTTTAGTCCCCTCTCCCAGGGGAGAGGGTTAGGGTGAGGGGTGTTTTGAAATGACCAACAATACCCCTACCAACAGAAAAAAACCACTGCCTGATTTTATTCACCTCACCCCAGCCCTCTCCTTTCTGGAGAGGGAGCTTGAAGCCCTTTTATTTCTCCCCCCTCTCTACTTTCTGAAGAAAGAGTTTGAAGCCCTTTGAATTAAAGGCTGGGCTTAGCTTGCTAGGCGCTGTCTGAATATTTCGTAAATCATTACGCCTGCTGCGACTGATACATTTAAACTGTCTACGCTGCCTTGCATTGGGATTTTAACTAGAAAATCACATTGCTCACGGGTGAGGCGGCGAAGTCCTTTTTCTTCTGCGCCCATCACTAGGGCAATCGGCATATTAACATCGGTTTGGTAGATGTTTTTTTCAGCTTCTCCTGCCGCGCCTGCAATCCAAATGCCCTGCTCTTTTAACCAAGTCATAGTACGACTTAGGTTGGTCACTTGATAAACGGGGACGGTTTCTGCGGCACCACTAGCCACTTTACACACGGTGGGCGTAATACCAACTGCTTGGTCTTTGGTGACAATCACACCTTGTACCCCTGCGGCATCTGCAATTCTTAAGCAGGCTCCGAGGTTTTGTGGATCTTGTACATGGTCAAGAATTAACCAAAAAGGCATTTGCTCAGCCTTTTCTACCGCAGATTTTAGCTGGTCTTCTGAAAGCATGGCCGGCATTTCCACTTCTAGCACGATACCTTGATGGTTACCGCCTTTGGACAAATTATCCAGTTTTTTACGGTCGGCTTTTTCAACACTTATTCCGCGACTGCGTAAGCCTTTAATAATCCCTTGTAGTCGTTCATCTTGCCGCTTCTGATCTACCCAAGCGCTTTGAATCTTTTTCGGAGAATAATCTAGGGCAGACTGTGCTGCATGTAAACCAAATATTTTAGCTAAGCTCATTTTTTATTCCTTTGCTGCTGCTTTAGCAGCCTTGCTTTTTCTTTTATTACGTCGAGGCTTTTTCTTCGTGTTTTTAGGCTTTTCCTCGGCTTTCAGCTCTTTTTTAGCTTCGTGTTTTTTAGGCTTTTTAGGCTTTTTAGATTTTTTTGGTTTTTTCGGAGCCGTCGGCTTAGTGACACCAAAGAGTTCAAAATCCACTTTTTTATCATCTAAGTTCACGCCAACCACGGTAATAGTAACGCTATCACCTAAACGGTATTTAAGCCCTGAACGCTCGCCTGTTAATTGATGGCTGGTTGGGTCAAATTTAAAGAAGTCTTGACCTAACGAAGTAACATGAACCAGTCCTTCTATATACAGCTCTTTGAGTTCAACAAAAAAACCAAAACCTGTTACTGCAGCAATAACACCGTCAAAGGATTCTCCCACCTTATCCATCATGTATTCACATTTCAGCCATTTCACCACATCGCGGGTGGCATCATCAGCTCGACGCTCATTGGCAGAACAATGCTCACCTAATAAGGCCATTTCAGGAAAACCACAATAAAAGCTTTCTGGGGGTTTATCTTGTAAACAATGACGAATGGCACGATGCACCATTAAATCAGGGTAACGACGAATTGGAGAGGTAAAATGTGTATACGCATCCATTGCTAATCCAAAATGACCTTTATTTTCTGGACTGTATACCGCTTGCGACATAGAACGCAGAAGCACTGTTTGGATTAAATGCGCATCAGGGCGGCCTTTAATCTGCTGAGTAAGCTGCATATAATCCACAGGAGTTGGCTTATCGCCTCCGCCCATGTGCAAACCTACTTCACCTAAAAAGGTTTTTAGATTTCGAATCTTTTCTTCTGAAGGACCCTCATGCAAGCGTAATAAACGCGGCATTTTTTTACGATTCAGAAAACGAGCCGCCGAACCATTGGCGGCAATCATAAATTCTTCAATTAATTTATGCGCGTCATTACGCTGCACAGGTATGATTTTTTCAATCTTACGCTGTTCACCAAAGATAATTTGTGTTTCTTGGGTTTCAAAGTCCATCGCGCCACGGACTTCACGCTGTTTTCGCATCGCGTGATATAAATCGTACATCGCTTCTAAATGCGGTAAAACGGCACTGTATTGCTGCTTTAGTTTTTTATCGTCATGCTCTAACATCGCCGATACTTTATTATAAGTCAGTCGTGCATGGGAACGCATGACCGCATCAAAAAAGCGCGAACGAGTTACCTTGCCTTCTTCGTTGATAACCATTTCACAGACCATCGAAAGACGATCTTCGTCAGGGTTTATTGAACATAAACCATTAGATAAGATTTCTGGCAGCATCGGAATGACTTGCTCAGGAAAATACACTGAGGTGCTACGATTGCGAGCTTCTAAATCTAAGGCACTGTCAGGCTGTACATAATGCGAGACATCGGCAATAGCAACTAATAATTTCCAGCCTTTAGTAGTTTTCTTACAAAAAACCGCATCGTCAAAATCACGCGCATCTTCACCATCAATCGTGACTAAAGGTACGTCCCGTAAATCGGTACGCCCTTGTTTCGCCTGTTCTTCGACTTCTTTTTTCAGAGGTTTAATTTGCTGCTGCACCTCATCAGGCCATACGCTAGGTAATTCATGGGTGCGAATAGCGACATCAATTTCCATTCCCGGTGCCATGTGTGTACCGATAATTTCAGCGATATCACCAATGGGTTGGCTTCTAAAGGTAGGCTGTTCGATAATCTTAGCCACGACCATATCGCCCTGTTTGGCTTTATGTTTTTTATCTTTAGGGATTAAAATATTTTGCGTAATGCGTTTATTATCTGGCTGAACAAATTGAACACCATGTTCTTTAATAAAGCGACCTACTACAGTCTTAGTATTACGTTCCAATATTTCAACAATCTTCGCTTCACGCCGCCCTTTTCTATCGATACCTGAAACCCGTACCACTGCCCTATCATTATGTAATACGCGGTTCATTTCACGAGGTGACATAAATAAATCGGCGCTACCGTCTTCAGGCTGTAAAAAACCAAAACCATCAGGATAACTAATAATACGCCCTGCAATTAAGTCTTTTTTATCAATAATGCAGTATTGCTGCCGACGGTTAAATAATAATTGACCATCGCGTTCCATCGCGCGTAAACGGCGACGCAAGGCTTCTAATTGGTCGTCTGTTTCTAAAGCAAAGGCTTCTGCAATATGCTGACGACCCGTTGGCTTACCCAATTTTTCAATTAATTGTAAAATTAATTCTCGGCTGGGGATGGGTTGTTCATATTTTTCAGCTTCACGCTGGGCATAAGGATCTGCAATGCCGCTAAAATCTACTGGGGTCTTTGAGTCTTCGCTCATAATCTATCTTTATCTCTAGTCATATATTTTTTTATCATCATAACGCATGATGCTTTGGCTTGCGTGATAGTTAGCTATTTTTTTAACGAATGTCGCGGAATTCCCCATCCATAAACTTATTTTGGGTGGGGAGGCAGATAGCGACTCCTATTTGCCTTGATTTTCGATATAGGCTTTTATCACGCTAAGAGGAGCGCCTCCAACAGTCGATATATAATAAGCTCTTGTCCATAATCCACCTCCCCAAAGATATAAATTTAGATGATCTGAATAATTTTTTCTTGTGTATCGACTAGAGACTGTTTTTAGATTATTGATTAATTTTCCAAGTTCTAACGACGGATGACAATCAATCAATAAGTGAACATGATCAGGCTCACCGCTAAACTCTTTTAGTTCTATTTCCCACTTTAGACAAAGTTCATGAAAAACAACATTCAGGTAACTAAGTATTTCTGGTGTTAGACATTTTTTTCGATATTTTGTGACTAACACTAAGTGATATTTCAAATTATATTTTGCGTGATAATGGGCTCTTTTCATAATTTAATGTGATAGTATTATAATCATGAAAGCCAATAAATATAAACTCAAATTAACCGAAGAGCAGAAAGGCAAGTTAGCCATTCAGTTTGGGTGTGCCAGATGGGTTTACAATAACGCTCTTAATAGGAAGCAAGAAGCCTATAAAAAAGATAAATCCAATCTAAGCCGTTATCAGTTGCAAAGCTTATTGGTGATAATGAAAAAAGACCCTGAAACAGACTGGCTAAAGCAAGCCCACTCTCAAGTATTGCAATCTGCACTGCTACATTTAGATAATGCGTTTAGAAATTTTTTCTCTAAACGAGCACGATTTCCACGCTTCAAAACCAAGTATGGCAAACAGTCCTGCCAGTATCCACAAGGTGTAAAAATACAGGATAATCTTATTTTTCTACCTAAAATAGGCTGGGTAAAAGCGATTATTCACCGTGAGGCCATAGGCACGATTAAAACAGTGACTATTTCTAAGGATGCAACAGGGGATTATTTTGCGTCGGTCTTATTAGAAGATGGCGTAGAGAAACCTAAAAAAGTGACTCATATTGAAACCCACATCGGCTTAGATATGGGCATTATTGATTTTATTACCACGAGTCATGATGAAAAAGTCAGTAATCCGCGATTTTTCAACAAACAACTCAAAAACTTACGATACAAACAAAAACAATTATCACGGAAAACACAAGGATCCGTTCGATATGCTAAAGCCGCGTTACTGGTTGCAAAGTCGCATCAAAAAGTAAAAAATGCACGCAATGATTTTCAACATAAGTTGAGCTTCAATTTGGCAAACAACAATCACGTTGTTAGTATTGAAGATATAAATATGCGTGGGTTGTCGAAAAATAGAAAGCTTGCACGGCATCTGCTTGATTTAGGGTGGCATGATTTTACCCTGAAATTAAAGTACAAACAGGAGGATAGAGGGCATTATCTAGGGTGCTGATTTTTTATGATGTCATTTATGCAACAACCTGACTACCATATTGATCAACTTTATCCCAAAATTGTTGCCACCGACCTGCAGACTGAACCAGTGCGCGTAATGATAAAATAACTTTAGCTCCTTTATCTTTCCAGCGCATTCCTGAGCCACACAACCGCTGTTTAACCAATGTTTTACACGCGGCTTCGGTGATACCTGAGCCTATCGGCAAGTTCTTTTCTTCATGACCTGCATAATCCATCATGTGCCGATGATTTTTAAAGTACGTTAATGCTGCGTCTAAATTGCTCTTGATCGTTTTTGTTAGGCTCGTTTTCCTCGC
>Ga0209292_1001243_pt1 | contig 31584 bp, 24 predicted proteins | sample GOMGulsemesocosm_2_FD_184634 | JGI IMG/M metagenome (GOLD analysis project Ga0209292, IMG submission 184634) | Methane-oxidizing microbial communities from mesocosms in the Gulf of Mexico - GOM9C Gulf of Mexico (SPAdes) (version 2) | ecosystem: Environmental > Aquatic > Marine > Cold seeps... | reverse complement strand
TCATTGGCTTATCAACAATTGGTAGCATTTCTTTTGGGATAGCTTTAGTTGCGGGAAGCATACGAGTACCTAGACCGGCGACAGGAATTACTGCTTTTGTTATTTTGTTCGTCATTTTCGTCCTTAATAATTACTAATATTTTATTTAAAAACCTATTGATATAAGTCTCATTAACCAAAAGTAAAGCTAAATAATTTTATCTTCAAGTGTCGGGAATACTAACAGATAATGTGACTAACCGTAAATATCTCTTGAGCACAATAGATATTTAAACTCTTATAACTTAACGGAAACGAGAGCTAAGTTATGAAACATTTAATAATCCCTGTGTATTCGAAGATTAATGAATTATTTTCCCGAACCGTAGAAGTTCGAATTAACACTGATTATTCTTGAACTGCGAATAAAAAATTACAATACAAGTTACTTTAACAATAGCAACTATTTAGACTCAATTATTTATAGGAGAGCTTGGTATATTGACTAAACATGACTCAATCCATTCAGAGACTGGTAAATTACCTCGTTTAGCATTTTCGAACATAGGTAACTTGTGCATTAATGTCCATATTGGGCGAGTCATAACACCATTATCATTCGTTTCTTTAATAAAAGTTTCACGAGTTGCTACATCAGGACAAATTATCGAATTTAACCAATAATTCGACTGAGCATATCTTGGCTCAGCAATGAATTTAAAGTCAGAGTTCTTAAACAACCCCTGATACTTCATAGCTAATGTTCTTTTTTTCTTTATAAAGCTAGGCAGTACTTCCATTTGAGCACAGCCTAAAGCAGCATTTAGATTAGGTAAACGATAGTTAAATCCAGGTTCATCATGAAAAAATTCATAAGGGTGAGGTACTTTAGCTGTAGTAGTAATATGTTTAGTGTGTATGCCATCTTCGAAGTTCTTGCAGAGAACCATGCCACCACCACCTGTAGTAATAATTTTATTACCATTAAAACTAACAGCGCTAAAATCACCAAAGGTTCCTGTATGTTGCCCTTTATAAAAAGACCCTAAACTTTCAGCCGCATCTTCTACTAAGGTAATATTCCACTTGGAACAAACGGCCATAAGCTCATCAAGTTCTACAGGGTGACCAAAGGTATGCATAGGGACTACTGCGCGAAAGATCTGTTGAGTCATTTTATGTTGACTGAGACCATCATTATTAATGAAAGCGTTATCTTCGAGGTAACTATCTAACGCTTTAGGACATAAACCGAGGCTAATTTTAGATACATCTACAAATACAGGTTCTGCGCCCATATGATATAAAGTATTACAAGTAGCAACAAAAGTTAAAGCTTGAGTAACAACCAAATCACCAGATTTAACACCCGCCATATATAACGCTGTATGCAAAGCAGCTGTACCGTTAACGGTTGCTATGGCTTTAGTTGTCCCTGTATAGGCTTCTATTTGTTGTTCAAATTGGTCGACATATTTACCGACACTGGAAACGAATGTGCTATCAAGCGTATTATTCATATACTTTTTTTCATTACCACCAAAGGTTGGTGCATGAAGTGGGATAAACTCTTTTGTTTGGTAGAGCTCTTGAACAAGCTTAATTAATTTTATATGCATGATATTTTTTGGTGATTGTTATATTTTACATTAGACGTATTGACTAGTTAATTATGACCTAAGACTGTATTTTGAATATATATCAGTGAAATACAATTAAAAATCAAATAAAATAATTTATTCATCAACTATATTGTGATTTTTACGTATATAATTTATTAAGAATAATGATACTAAACCATTGTTTTCTTTGCTTTCCAAACCAAATCACAGATGCCATCTTTAGGTACAAAGCCAGTAGGAGCTTGAAGTAATAAACGACGAATATCTTCGTGCGCAAATTCATGACAAGCCTCATCAAGTTTAATTAATATTTTATCAAGCTCATCCCATGGAAGCCAATTTTCATGAGCAGACATAATTCGACGATGTTCAGTCTGGGTAATATCATCACCAATCAATAGTTCTTCAAATAATTTCTCACCTGGACGTAACCCTGTATATTCAATAGCAATATCACCATCAGGATTAAGTTTATCATTTACAGTCATACCACTTAGACGTATCATTTTTTCTGCTAAATCTGATATTTTAACGGGATCTCCCATATCTAAAACAAAAACATCGCCCCCTTTCCCCATTGAACCTGCTTGAATAACCAATTGCGAGGCCTCCGGTATTGTCATAAAGTAACGAATTATTTCAGGGTGAGTTACGGTAATGGGACCACCAGATTTAATCTGTTTCCTAAACAAAGGAACGACAGAACCTGAAGACCCTAAAACATTACCAAAACGTACCATACAAAAACGAGTAACTTCATTTGATTGCATAGTTTTATCAGCTAATGCCTGCAAAACTAATTCAGCCATACGTTTAGTTGTGCCCATTACATTAGTAGGTCTCACAGCTTTGTCCGTAGAGATAAGTACAAAGGTCTGTACTTTAGCCTCTATCGCAGCTTCAGCAACAAAAAGAGTACCAAAAATATTATTACGAACACCTTCAATAACATTATGCTCAACCACCGGTACATGTTTATATGCCGCAGCGTGGTAAATCGTTTGCACTTTAAAGGTACGCATAATAGTTAACAAGCGATTCTTATGCTGTACAGAGCCCAATAAAGGCACAATTGTTAAATCATAATCAAGGTGCTCAGCTAATACTTGTAACTCTCCATTAATTTGATATAAAGCAAACTCAGATAATTCCATCAAAATAATTTTCGTAGGTCGCTGATTTAGTATTTGACGGCAAAGCTCAGAACCAATTGACCCCCCTGCTCCGGTAATCATTACTACTTTATGTGTAATATTAGCCTGCAGTAACTCTTTATTTGGGGTCACGGAATCACGCCCCAATAAATCATTGATTGACACTTCTTGTAGTTCATCAATTTTTGCCTTACCACTAACTAAATCAGCTGTTCCGGGGATAGAAAGAATTTCAACAGATAAATTTTCTAAACGACTTAACACTTTAGCGATACGTTTTTTATTATCTCGAGGCATAGCTAATAAGATTCGTTTCACTGAGTGTTTATTTATCAAGTAATTAATTTCACTACGATTAAGAACTGTAAGGCCTTGAATAATGCTTTTTTGAATCTTTTTATCATCATCTATGAATGCAATGGGCGAATACTCACTTCCCTGAATTAATGATTGTGCTAATTGACGTCCAGAAGAGCCTGCACCGTAAATAATAACGTTTTCTTTCCCTTTATTTGTGCTATTTCCTAAAACAGTTCGAATAAAAAAACGACTACCACCAATCAATAACATTAAAAATGTAGCAAAAACTATAGGTACTGTTCTAGGTAACTGTACGTGTAAATAAAAAGCGAGTAAAATTAATGAAAAAGTGGAAAGCAAAACAGCTAGACAAATAGAAAAAGTAGCTTTGCTGCTAATATAGCGAATAACTGCACGATATAAACCTAACTTTATATTTATAATGAGAGAAATAGGAATTAATAAACTGAGTAAAAACCAAAACTGCTTTTCACTGAAAATAGAAGAGGTATCTAATCTAACGATCATTGCAGCCCAAAAGGCAGTGCTAAGAAAAAATAAGTCGGCGCAAATACTAATAATACGTTTTAATGGACGAGGAGCTCTAAACAACAAGTTCAACGGCGAATCAGATATACTCATAATGCGTAATAATACCCTAGTTACTTAATTACCCCGTTCATTATAAAATAATCCAGGAAAAAAGAATAAGAAAAAGAAAAAGCCTATTATACACAAAATTTAATTCTGTAGTATTTTAGAATGCCTTTTATGTAAATAACTTAGAATAGTAATCAAATTTTTTCTAAATCAATTAAAGGCCTTTTCATGTTCATGATTGGTATCGTCCATCTCATTGATAACGAGACTGGTATAGGACTTCCCATTTCCATGTGCTTCATTAGTGCCAATAATTAAATTTTGTATTCCTTTTACAAATTACAGTATTAAAATATTTCACTGAATATTCTGTATAAAAGACTTAACCAATGCCCACCATGAATTTCAATAACATATTTTCCTTTGTTCCACCCACCTTATGACTTCAAGCCATGTAGGCTTTAATTAGTATAGTTAATATGGTCATCTAAATAGACGGGACGGGAATTATGCACCTCTTCAAGCTTTAGATGACAATATTGGAAAAAGAATAAGACCCAACTTCACACTTGAGTTAAAACTTAAATATAATCAGTATTTATTGATGACTGCTACTCAAAAATTAGTACAACAAAAGCAATGAACGTTGATAAATCATCTTTAGAAAAACGGAGTCACTAATTAAAAGGTAACGTAATACTATGACGATTAAAAAAACACCATTAACATCAGGTCAACTTGAAATCAAAAAGAAAAAAAACACATTGCACACATAGTTGAAGAAAAGTAGCTCCTGAAAAATTCTTCGTTTTTCTTGACAAATACTTGTATAATTGTACATATTCCACTGCGAGGGGAATTTTAAATACACCATATCAGCGATAAATTTTGGAAAAAAGAGTTAACATCGTAAAAGCTGAAGGGATTTAAGCTTTAACTATGGTGAATATCAATTGCGCCGATAATATTAGCTCAATTCGTACTAAAACTATTGCAGGTATTAGGACTATTAAATTTAAGCAATAGATTCAAGAGCAAGTTGTCGCACTAAATACGCTTAAACAACTATTTTTGATAACAGAACTTGGCCAAGGTTAGTTTGGATATATCGCGTTTATTTTGACATAAAACCGTTGAGTGTATCTAACTATATTTATGGAATTTATTCATACGTAAATCTGTCGGTTTGGCGCTATTAAACACGCATGAGAGGAAATTAACCTCGAAAGAATTAACTGTAAATTTAAATCAAGACGATATATACATGGGTAAAACTACCGTTGACTTTCATGGTGTTATTAAATGCTATAAAGATAGCGCCTGAAGAAGGCAACCCACCTTGCATAACGTTTCATAACAGTGCGTAAAGAAGACTTTCAGGCTTATTAGTAAGTCCATCTAGGCGAGCTTGTAAATAATAATCGACCAGAAAATCGTTGGTTTTATCAGTTTAAATTATGCTGTAGAATATGGGGCTAACCGTTATCCGCTTTTATTGTTGTGGAGTAACCAATATTTTTTCGACCATATCTTAAATAATTAGTCAACTTACCAATGAGATATCACATCATCAAGTTTAGTTTTCAATGTTACTTTATCTTTATAATCGATAACCAATCATGAAGTTTATCGATAATTACTTTTCATTTTTAGCAGCTTTGCGTTTCAAGCTTGCCTCAATACCGTTGAGTTAATCTATTAAATTTAAAGCAACATCAACTTATCGATTTTATTTTCCCTTCCTCTACATATTATACTAATGAATTGTTGACGGAGATGCGCCATACATCAAACCAATTTGAACTTAGTTCTTCCATACACAGTATAGGTATCATAAACTTTAGGATAATCAATCACATGAATGACTGTTCGTTAATTGTGTTAATCATATAAAATAATATTTATCATGTCCTTGATTCCTTCGGTATATCTCCCCTCTATACATGAATCTACAGGCTGTTCGGCATTGATAACTTTTAATGGTGTTAGCGGAATGTATCATATGCAACCTAAGGAACTCAGCTCTAATTCATCAACCAGTAGTTTAGAAATTAAGTTCTTCTTATTGACATTTTTCGTAAAACTCAATATAGAAATACTTTTTTGGATAGATACTATAGCATATGGGCAGCTTCTGCCTGATTGTCCTTATTCGAACGAACTGTATACAGTATATTTAAGCAAAAGGAATTGATTGTTTTTAGATGATCGGGAACAAACTAATTTATATTTTAGATTCCCCCCCTTTTGTTAACTGACCTTAACAACAATCACTTACTTGCTCATCAATCGCTCAATCATAACTCCCATTGTAAGAAGTAACAATCTTGGCAGAGGTATATGTTTTGGTATTCGATTTACTGAAACAAACTTTATCTTATCTACTTCATTGAAGATTCACTCACACCGGGGCGAGTTCCTCTGCTCTTTAATTATACTAATTGATTTGTATAGTTTGTCGGTGATGGCTTTAACTTTGATTGCCAATACAGCTTGAGTTTACAACCCACGCTATATCTCCCTGAGTTATTAGGAACCATCAGAGTGTGAGTTTTCATAAATGCTGTTAAGAGTTAAAACAAGAAGAATCACCTTTGCAAAGCAAGTAATATAAGTATTACATACACAAGCATTGACAGGAAAAATCTGTTTAGCTCCATATTCTGAATTCAAAGGCTCATGAAAAAAATGTTATATCCAGATATAACCATCTGATATTTTGGGAGTTAATTCAACCACTTGGTTCGATAACTCAGTTGATCTTTTTAACTGTTATTTTTCCAAGATCCTGTACCAAATAACAAAGCTTATCTCTTACAAATATGGTTTAAATCTTTTTTGCCATTGTTACAAAATACAAATAAGGTCCCTGTATAATCATCATTAGCTATAGTGAGCTTTAATAAAGTCGATTTAGCATAGTTTATTTTAGAAAGCCTAACATATTTTGAAAAAATATATCTGGTACTCCATAGAAGATGCCTATCAATTATTTCCTTATTAATTTAGCTAAATATGGAAAAGGAGTGGTACTCGATAAAATTAGAAATGAACAGCCAATGTTTGAGCATATTAGCTAAGTACAAAAAAACACTCAAATTATTGTGTTCTTTCCATTTTAATAAAGACGTTTTAGCTAGAATCCAACTTCTTATGTCATTCATAAAAAGTTGCAGTTAATATTTAAATCTTAATGACAATAACTAATATAGAAAGCTACCAATTTATTCTTCTTTGAAAAGTTTTGGCATTATTGTTGGCTAAACATAATATCCATAATTACCTCCAGAACTATTTTGAAGGAAAATTTCATTTTTTAGACCATCGACTCAGACGCTCACAGATGAATAATGAGTTACCGTGATAATTTCGGTGTTCATAATTCAATTTAACGATTCTTCAGAAGTTTAAAAACAGAATAATAGCTAATAATAGCCTCCCATCATTTAATTAAGCTTAATCTGAGTTGCAAAATACGTTTTTGGATTTCATAGTCAAATAATTAACACAGAAACAACTTTAGGTTAACACCAAATGAATTGGAGAAAAGATACTACTATGAGTACAAATTCGCAACCTAGAGTAGTTGGCTAATACAATAATGATATAAAATAATATTATGGATATAATACATATGTTAAAATAAGTCGCATATTTCGACTTATGAACATAATTATTTTACCCTAACGTTCATTTATCATGATAATACTTTGCACATGTTCAGCTACCTTCTTAGCAAGAGTAGTAGAAATATGGCTACCATCAAATAGAAGAAGCTTTTTGTTCTCGTCAACAACTGAGCATCTGTAATTATTTTCGTCACAAAACAATTTTATACCTTCAAGTTCCCTATAAAACGAATCTAATTCAGATAATTCCGACAAAATAATATCTCTAGCATCTTTAGCATTTATTAATTCGGCTAAAATATCTGAAGATACGCCAAATTTATATTTTTTTCTTTGTTCAAAGAAGTTTTTAACCAAAGGATGAGGAGTTACAATAATTGGGACTATATTATTATCCTTAAATTTCTGAACCATTTCCTTTATCCTTGCAGGAATAAATAATTTTGGTGACATAGTTCGATCGTCTAGATCAACCAAGATATGTTCTCCTGATAAATTACGATCATTTAAATAATGTTCGTAAGCATTAGCAATAACTACATATTTTGGTTGACGTTTAATAATATCATTATAAGAATAGTGATTATGCTCGTAGCAAGCAGCGGAAAACCCTTTCTTCAATCTTCTATTTTCATTACTTAAACTAGATATAATCGAAGGGCAACTGTGCATTATATATAAATTTAAAGATAAATCGTTTGAATTAAGTACTTTACCAAGAGATTTAGAAAATGCATCAGCATAACTGTCCCCCCATAGAGCTACTTCAAATTTGCTTTTCTCAAGAAAATAACAGTTTTTCTGCTGAACATTACAATTGCCACCTGTGGATTCTCTGTCCGTAAGTTGTATATTTTCACTTGTATAAAGACCTATTGAAGCAAAAGCTAATGATCCTATAATTGCCAAACTGAAAATTTTCCTTCTGCTAACAACTTTATTATTTCTAAAAGGTGTCTCAATGTACTTCCAACTAAGATAACCGAGTACAATTGATAAAGTTGATAATGCAATGATTAAACTGAAATTTAATTCAGTTAAACTTCGATGTCTAGCGAAAGAAAAAACCGGTTGATGCCATAAATAAGTGCTGTAACTAATAAGTCCTATTCCAACCATAAACTTCGTAGATAAAAAGCGACCTGATAAATTATCGGATGTTGAAAATACAATAATTAATGCAGTTCCTATCGTGGGAGTAAGTGCATAGAAGCTTGGAAATGGGGTATATTTATCAAATACAGAAATTGAATATAAAATAAGGGTTAAACCAAGACAACTAAAGACTTCATTTATACATTTATTCGAGGTTATTAGCTCAAAATGTTCACTTTTATAGATTGATAAAAAGGCAATAATTGCCCCAATGGATAACTCCCAAGCACGAGTTGGCAACAAATAAAATGTCGCTGTAGGCTTAAAGTAGGCCCCCCACTGAGCGATAATTAAGCTCATAAAGGTAAGTATCACCAAGACACCAAAAATCCACCGCTTACGGATTCGCCAAAAAAACATTAATAAAAGAGGAAACAAAGTATAAAATTGTTCCTCAACAGATAAACTCCATGTATGCAGTAATGGTTTTAGCTCTGCTGAGGTTTCGAAGTAACCACTTTCTTTCCAAAATACAATATTAGATAATAAACCGGCAACGCCAGCGAGGCTTTGAGCAAAATCTTTAAGGTGATGTGGCAGAAGCCAAAACCACGAAAAAGGCAAACAACAGAGCAGCACAAAAAATAACGGGGGTAAAATCCGCCTTGCTCGTCGCTCATAGAAGGTTGTTAGTGAAAATGTTCCTTTACTCAAATCAGACAAAATAATGCTTGTAATTAAATAACCACTGATAACAAAAAAAATGTCGACTCCGACAAAGCCCCCATCAAAAGACACAAATCCTGCATGAAATAGGATAACAGGAATGATTGCAATTGCCCGCAACCCATCTATTTCTCTACGATATATCACAAATCAACCCTAGAACTATCATTACAAAAAACATATAAGAACAAATATTCATATAATAAAATATTATAACGATATAATCCTGAAAAGAAGGTCTAATCATAAAATCCCCTGGATTTGTTAGTTTTATATTTATGCAATTAACAAGTCTATACAAAAAATTTAGAAGACCTGGGCTGCTTTTTAATGAATAACCTGATTAAATTAGCTTTTAAGCAGGAAAAACTTAGTGATACTCTACTATAAGAGCATATTAAATCGATTAATTAATCCTAGAAATTTATAGATAATCTCAGAAGAAATAAAATTAAATTACTTAAAACAATGTCTAGGGTGTAGCTATCAAAATAAATGTATTTTCTATTAAATTAGTAGGACGTTAGTAACAAGCTATTACTAACGTCCGTATTTAGAAATATTTAATAGTGGCAAAAATATATATTGCTACATATCAATACATAGATACCTCACTAGACAACGAGGATATTATTTAGTATTTACCGCATCACCTTTTCCACTTCCTGTGGCAGTCCTTATGATATATTTAAAATAATTTTTTAAAGATAGTGTGCTAATCATCTTTTGATCTGTTTCTGCTAATAATTGAGGGGTAGACATATCGATATTATTAACTTGTGCTAGCCCTGTAACTCCGGGAAGTACATGATAAACGTTTCTCGCATCACGTTCTTTAATCAGCTCGGCTTGATTAAATAAGTTTGGTCGAGGGCCAACTAAGCTCATCTCACCTTTGAGCACATTAATTAATTGAGGTAATTCATCAATTTTAGTTTTACGTAAAAAAGAGCCGTGTTTTGTAATTGATGAAGAACTCGCAAGGTGACTAGCGACAGATTTTGTTTCAAGGCTCATTGTTCTAAACTTAATCAAAGTAAACGGTTTCTTATTCTTGCCTACGCGCGTTTGCATAAAAATTGGTGAACCTAGATCAAACAAACCAATAATGGTAACAATAATCAAGATGGGGAGTGTTAAAATTAAGCCAATAAAGGCAAATATAAAATCTAAGAATCTAATCATTTTCTCTCTTATTCTCTAAAAATGCAGAAACAGTTCTCTTAAACCCCTCATCAACACTTATTAATGGGGACCAAGATAGTAGTTTTTTGCTTTTTTCTATATCCACATAAAGTGAACCTATCAAGCGGTCTATTGCAGCATTTTTATTCAACATTTTACCAAACAGTTGAAATAATATTATGGGTACGTATAACATACGACCTCGATAGCCAAATGCCAAGTTAAGTTTATTAATCATTCCAGCTGTGGATAAATCATGGTCATCTGAAATTTGAAGCACTTCATTAGCAGCGTTAGGGTGGTCAATAGTCTTTAGGATGAAATCAACTAAATTATATACTGAAATCATACTGCGTCTATTTTTGTTAATACAAGCAAATGGCAAAGGTATCCCCTTGGAAACGATATTTAGTAGAGACTTAAAATTTGCTTTTACCCCTGGCCCATAAACAAGAGGAGTTCTTATAATAACGAGTTCAAATCCGTGCATTTTAGATATTTTCCAAAGCTCTCTTTCTGCTTTTTTCTTTGCATAGGTGAAAGCATTAAAGTCATCACTGTCAATATTAACATTTATTGTACTTAAGAAAATGAAGCGAGAAATACCACAAGCTCCTGCTTGATTTGCCAGCTCAACGGTCGCGTTAAAATTAGTATTTACAATATCTTCATCTGATACAATATTTGTATGAGCAATAGCTGCGAGATGAATAATGACATCTACACCTTGAACTTTTTCAGTAATATTACAAGAGTCAAGAATATCAAAATACAAATCTTCGCTCTGAGCTTTTGAACGTGATGTTGCTATAAATTCATGTGAGTTTGACTCTTTTTCAATTATATCTATCAAATGAGAGCCAACAAAGCCTTCAGATCCCGAAACTAATATTTTCAATGTTATTAGCCTGCCTCAACTATGCTACTTGATATAAACGCGACATACTTATTTATGACGATTTTTTCATCAAATTCTTTAACAGCTCTTAGTCGGCTATTATCCCCCATAACCATTTTTTTATCAGAAGGCAGTTGAATAAATTTATCCAAAGTAGAAATTAAACTTTCCAAAGATCTTGGCTCACATAAATAACCATTAAGCCCATCAACAACAGCTTCCTTACAACCAACACTATTTGTAGTTATTATAGGTTTACCAAGTGCAGCTGCTTCTAACAACGATCGAGGAACCCCTTCTCTATAGAAAGAAGGTAATACAACACATGTTGACTCAGACATTTCAACTTCTACACTATCAGAAGTACCTAAGTATTTAATTACACCTTCATTAACCCATCCTTTCATAGTATCCATTGATACCGCTGACGGGTTATCAAACTCAACAAAGCCAAGCATTCTAAATTCAACTTTAGAACCATATCTTTCCTTAAGCTCTCGAGCCGCATCTACATAGTATTGAATGCCCTTATCATAAAGCATCCTAGCCACCAATATAAAAATGACAGGATCATTCACAACAACCTCTGAAGGTGTAAACCTTTGGATGTCAACACCGGATCCAGGTAACATTTGTATCTGCTTTTGCTTACATAAGTTAGCATTTAAAAATATATCCTTATCATCATGATTCTGAAAAAATATGATCTCTGAATGCTTTTGACTGAACTTATACAATAATTTAACGATTTTTGTTAATAATGATGTTCCAATAAAAGTAACACCTAATCCTGCAATGTTATTAGCCACTCTAGTATTAATGAATAGGGCTGCTAATGAACCGTATATATTATTCTTAGGAGAGAAATTCAGGACAAAGTTAGGTTTATGCTTTCTAAAAACCTTAATCATGGAGAATATAGTAAATATATCTTTTATTGGATTCAATCCTGAAGGTTGGATTGGCAACGGGATGAAATTACAGCCTAAATTAACTAACCTTTCAGTATACTCATCCTCTTTAGCATATATTGTAACTTCATAGCCTAAATTAACCATTTCTATTAAAAGGTTTCTTCTAAAATTGTAAAGAGACCAGCAAACATTAGATGTAACAAATACTTTTTTCAAAACATCTCCATTCTATTCAACTGAATACCAAACTTCTGTTTGATTATTATCTTAATTATTAAACATTATATCCTACCGTATTGATTCAACCTATAGGCTTTATTAAATACATTTTACGAATTTGGGTAAAATATAATAATAAGAAGAAAAGGAAGTGTACAAAACCACTCCTATACCTTACTGCAGAACCAGGGTTTAATACGCCGAAAGGATAGTGTACAAATAACATCCAAAAGAAAGTATTTAATATTACAGCCATAAAGAACAGATTAATTTTAGATCTAGAAAGATCAAATATTAACTGTTTAGAAAATAGATATAAGAATACATTAAGAATTACCATACTTTCAAAAAAGACAAACATTTGTATTGGCTTAGATAAGGCCTCTGAAAATGTAGGCCCAATAAACGCAATGTACATTCCTTGAAAAGCATGTCGAAAGAAGTCATATTTATCCGTCCAAATGAAACTAGCATCACGAGTAGAAGCCCCATCCAATGAAAAATGAGAAATAATCACCCACGATAGTTCATCTACAATATCTTTTGTAAGATATAAGATGCTAAGGTTGAAAATAACCATTAATACCATAAAAATAAATTTAAGAATCTTTGACTGTATATTTCTCCAAATCCAAATTATAGAAATAAGCTCAAGTATTGCTATAAGATAATGGGGTTTAAAAACTAAAACTAAATAAAAGCCAACTAACTGGATACATTTAGGGCGCAGATTTTTATTTTCTTTTAACTCTATTAAATACCCAAATACTAGACCCAAAGCAAAAACAATGACACATTCTTTGCCAAAAATATTTGTCCATATAGAAAATGTGGGTAAAGACAAGAAAAGAAGTGCAAATAATAATTTTCGGGTAGAGAGGTTTATTCTACTTAAAGTATAATACATTCCATAAAATGATAAGCAACAGGCTACAAGATGCCCTAGATAGGGAACATTGCCGAGAATAGCCCCAAAAAAATCCATGAATGGTGTTGAATTGTAGAGCAAATCAGGAGAAATAGTCAGCGACGAATTAAGGTACCGTTCAGAGTCGCCTAATTTTATAAACTTAGCCACGATAAAGACAGAAAGCAAGGAATAAAAAATTTTTAAACTAAAAAACAATTGCCATAAATTTTTTCTATTTAATTTAATTAGCTGCCATCCTTACTTTTTAGTAAACCTTTATAAAGCTTAATGTAACTTTCAAAAAACTTATCTAAATTGAATTTAGTTTTTATATAGTCCGTAGCTTCAGATCTATATACCTCATAAAGTTTTTCATCCTGTAAATCTAATATTTTATCTGCTATTCTCTCAGGGGATAGTGAAGAGTAAATAAATTCACTCGTTCCATCGTAATCTTTTACTGTTTGAATGCCAATAACAGGGATACCGGCCATTCCTGCCTGCAAACCAGCTATACCGGTAGTGTTTTCTACCATGGCGACCATAAAAACATTGCAAAGATATGCTAATTGCTGGGGCTTGTCGACATAGCCAGTTAATATCACATTATCTGTCAAGTCCATATCAGAAACCATCATTTCAATTTGTTTTCTGTCCTCACCATCACCACAGATAATATATTTGAAATTTTCAAGGCCTTTTTCTCTCAATATTTTCATTACTTTAAGAGTAATATCAAATTTTTTTTCAAATAAACGCAATCTGGCAATAGTCATTAAACAGAAAGTCTTATTCAAATCAAAATTCAAATATTGGTCAGTAAATTGACCTAAAAAACCCTGATCCGGTTCTTCAGCCTCTGCACAACCAAAAGGAATAAATGATACGCTTTTTGCAAAGCTTTTATTTTTTATATTATTAATTTCATTGTCACCAATCTCATAAACTACATGATCAACGATGCTCCAACTCACAGGAAAAACTATCTTATTAAAAGGCTTTAATAAATGCCAATTAGTGTGAAAAGTTTCAACATATTTACTTTGACGACCGGGGTGAATTATAGATAATAATTTAAAAAAAGGCGCATAAAAACTCGACAATGTCATATTAATATGAACAATATCGTACTGGTAGAACTTATGTTTATAAAAGATCCAAACTGCAATCAAAGGAGCAAGCACATATAATAATTTATTGTATATTTTTGACTTAACTGATTGAAATAATTTTGAACCGCTCAAGAAACTTACAACTTTCACATTTTCATTTAATCGTGAGACATTATAGGAGTCTTCAACCGTACGATTAAACAAAAACAAAGTCACATCATTTTCTTTTGCAACAAATGAAACCAAATTAACCAAGACATCTTCTGCACCCCCTTTACCTAATTGAGGGGCGACATACAATACTTTCATATAACTTTTTACTCACTTTGACTCTATTAATTACAGAGTGATTTATATTTTTAATTATTTTTATGAATTCGTTAACGGAAGTCACTAATAATTATTTATGGCCTTGACTACATGTCTTGCATCACTCAAATTGAATTCACCACAAATAGGTAAACTTAACACTTCTTTATGCAATTTTTCTGTTATCGGGTAGTATCGTTCATTCCACTCAGGAAAAGCCTGTTGTTTATGAGGCGGAGTAGGATAATGAATCAGAGTTTGTATACCTTGTTCAATTAAATACTTATGCAAATCATCTCTATGTTTAGTTTTAATAACAAATAAGTGCCAAACATGGCTATTTTCATTAGTCATTGTAGGTAAAAAGACTTTATCATTGTTAATATTTTCGAGATAAAAGTTCGAAAATTTTCTTCGCTCAAGTATTTCATTATTTAAATACTTGAGTTTAACCGTTAACATTGCCGCTTGAATTTCATCTAAACGACTATTTACACCTTGGTAGATATTTTTATATTTTTCTTTCGAACCGTAATTTCCTAATGCGCGAATTGCTTGAGCCAATTCATCATTATTAGTTGTAACCGCACCAGCATCCCCTAAAGCACCAAGGTTTTTTCCTGGATAAAAACTAAAAGCTCCCGCATGTCCCCAATCACCGCACTTTTTACCATCAACCATTGCACCATGTGATTGCGCACAATCCTCCAAAACAAGAAGATTATGTTTTTCGGCAAGAGCCATTATTTCGACCATAGGAGAAAGTTGTCCATATAGATGAACAGGGAGAATTACCCTAGTTTTTTCTGTTATAGCTAGAGAAATTTGATGTGAAGATAAATTAAAAGTTTCGGGGTCAGGCTCTACTAACACGGGAACTAAATTATTTTCAGTGATTGCTAAAATTGACGCAATATAAGTATTTGCTTGAACAATAACTTCATCACCATCATTAAGTTTTCCTAACTCTTTCCATGCTCTCAAAGTTAGTGTTAACGCATCTAGACCATTAGCTACACCAATCGCATGTTTAGTTCCGCAATATTGTGAAAATTCATTTTCAAATTCAGTAACTTCTGACCCCAAAAGGTACCAGCCTGAATCAATAACTCTTGAGCATGCTTCTTTAAGTTCACTTTGGTATTGAGCATTAATTTTCTTTAAATCTAGAAATGGAATCATTTTGATATTTCTCTCGCTGGGTTACCAACAACTATTGTATGTGGGCGTACATCATTAGTAACAACAGCACCGGCTCCCACCATTGCAAATTCTCCAATAGTAATTCCAGGTAATATTGTTGCGTTTGCGCCGATTGAGGCATTTGTGTTTACTACTGTTTTTAAAAATTCTGTCGGATACTGCTTCGAACGGGGTGACTTATCATTAGTAAACGTTACATTAGGTCCGATAAACACATTATCTGCGACCCTTATCCCATCCCAAACTTGAACGCCACTCTTAATCGTTACGTTATTGCCAATGACTACATCATTTTCAATTAGGCAGTGAGAACAAATATTGCTATTTTCTCCTATGATTGCACCTGGTAAGACTACGCAAAATTGCCAAATATTTGTGCTGTTACCTATTGTTAGCGACTGAACGTCTGATAAATTATGAATCATCACTCACCATTTTTGCAAACTGTTTATAATTACGAATATAATCACTCTCATCATACACATCACTTGCAACTACCATTAATACACAATCATCTGAAAAATCGTGCATTTCATGCCAAATCATTTTATCTATAAGAATACCTGTAGAAGAATTAGACAAAGTATATTCATTACGTGAAATACCATCGTCCATCACAAATTTACAATTACCTGTTATACAAATAGCAACTTGACGTAAATCTCGATGTGCATGAAACCCCCGCGGAGTAACTGATGACAACCCATGCATGTAATACACCCGTTTAATGCTAAAGGGAATATCTTTATTAACTTCTAAAGCAACTAAAAATCCTCTTTCGTCACCAAGTTCTTTCAATTGAATTAATTCTATTTTCATTATTTATTATCTTTTAAATCAGTTGTTAACATAAAAACCTTGAGTTTTATTATCAGTATATTTTGAACTAAATCCCAACTATCATCTTATTTTTATATAAATATTTGATCAACACAATATAAGCAAGGGCACATGAAAAATAAAACCCAATATTTATTGAATTGCTATTTAACCAAGCTGCTATGATCACAAATATTAAGGTAGTAAAAAACAATGTTACTACTTTAAAGCCAAATTTAATTGAAAAGTAATGCTTCACTGTTCTCATCAAAACAAGTAAATAAATAATCTGAGTTATCACATAAGCATAGGCGGTACCTACCATACCGAACTGTTCTATAGCAAAATATGCTGTAATAACAAATATTACATCCCACAATAATGAAACTGCTACAAATGGCCAAGGTTTATTAAAAGATAAAAATAATATGCCATAGCTCCATGCGAAAACTTTAAAGACATCACCAATTAATAGAATATGTAAAACCTCTATGGACGATGTAAACTCTGACGAATAAAAGCCCCATATAAAATAACTTTTAAAAGTTAGCATTGTTAAAATTATAGGAAGAAAAATTGCAACAACCATTATCAGTGTTTGTTCCATAAACCGATTAATTTCATTATCATTTGTTAAAGATGCAAGCGTAGGTAAGACATAAGTGGCAAATGAAGAAAGTATGAATACAATATATATTGTTCCTAGGGTCCATGCGGCATCAAAAAAACCTAATTCCTCAATCCCAAGCTTATCTTTAACAAAAAAACGTACACTTAAGATTGTGAACATTCCTGCAATACCTGTGATCAACGTTCCTATAGATAAGGATCTAAATCTCGTTAGGTTTATATTATCAACCGGCGTTGCTATACTTCGACGCCACGAAACTTTTATATTATTTTTAAAAATAAAATAAAAGTTTATAAGTAACCAAAAAGCATTTATAGCCACTAATATTAAAGCATAGGAATAAATAGAGTCTAAAAAAACCAAAAATGGATAGGTTACTATCACTCCGAAAACAGCTGCGCTGACTTGAGAAAGTGCCATAGAACCAAGTTTTCTATTCGCATTTAAAATAGCATTACACACTACGTTTAGTGCCCCGAAAATTCCAGAAATGAGAACTATAACCAGTGTCATCAAAGTTATTTCTTCAAACTCACTAAAATATTGTGCATGAATAAAATTTAGCAAAAATAAGTATATTAAAGTTAGTCCAAAACAGTTATATAAAATAATTTTAAGAACGTTGTTGATATATAGATCTTTATCTACGATGGATTCATTTGACAATCCTTGAACTATCGCAACATTACCACTTAGAGAAAGCCCTAACACCAAGGTTTTTGACAAGTCCTTCAATAACGAAAATACACCTATCCCCTGAGGGCCCGCAAATACGGCTATAATCTTCACCAATAACGCACCAAAAAACATGGAGATAATTGAGCCACTTGCAGTTTTAGAGAATGCTTTTAGAAAGCCACTCACAATTGTTTGAACTTCCAGTAACAGGAGTTTATCCACTTCATTTTATAAAAACTATAAATTCCCTTATGAACTATTTTTGGTAATAATAGGAGAGGAAGCTGTATAATCCAAAAAAACACATTGCCACCAAAATATGTGCTTACAGTTTTAAGTAATTCGTAATTTAGACTTAGCCCAAGTCTTTTCGCTGAACATATTTTTCTTGTTAGTAATAATTTAACAGCATTAGCCGATTTCATTTTACTATCTTGTGAATACACATCATCAGGTAAAGTTAGTACAATTTTCATTAAATTACATAATATTAATAATGATCTGCCATCAACATTGGCTACACCATCTGTTGAATCACCTGCATTTACAACATAAGGTTCAGCTATACATAAAGTACTCTTATTTTGTAAATAATCTAATAATGTCCCATATTGTGCCCAGTAAGTGCCGAAATATTTTTCATAATCAACCGCTAAAAAACATGCTTTGTTATGTACCATTGATGACAAAAAGTTTGGGGAAACACCGGTTACGCTTAAAAATTCATCAGCATTTTCACAGTATACATCTTCATTAATTTCTAACCATTTATCCTTAAGCATATAATTGTTTTTAGTATCATATAAACAAAAGTTAACAAATATAGCACCCAAATCCTCATTATTTTTTAATGCTTGCAATATATATTCTATAGCGCCTTCAGCCAAGTAGTCATCGTCTCCAATAACCCAAACATATTTCCCTTTTGATCTTTCAATCGCGAGCACAATATTTCGATCAGGCCCTAGATTTTGCTCATTGCAATAATATGAAATTTGTTCATATTTATTAACTATAACTTGAAGGTTATCCGTAGAAGCGTTGTCAGAAACAAGTACTTCAACTTCATCAATACCATCTAATTGTAAAAAGATACTATCTAATAACGTAGAAATTTTATCTGCACCATTGAAGCAAGGTACAGCAATAGTGAGTGTTGTATTTTTATTCAAAATTACGCCTATTTAAACTTAGTTAAATACCAATCAATAGTTTTTATAATGCCTGTATTAAAACTTTCATCAGCATACCATTCTAATTCATTCTGGATCTTCGATGCATCGATAGCATAACGTCGATCATGACCTGCTCTATCTTCTACAAATGTAATTAATGTTTTATAACTTTTTTCAAATGGAACTTTTTGATCTAATAATTCACAAATAGTATTTACGATTTGAATATTAGTCCGCTCATTTTTTCCACCTATATTATATGTTTCTCCTTTAAGACCTTTATGAAAAGCAATATCGATGCCTTTGCAATGATCTAAAACATATAACCAATCTCTGATGTTTTTTCCATCTCCGTAAATAGGAATGGGTTTGTGTTCTAAAGCGTTTCTAATAATTGTTGGAATAAGTTTTTCATTGTGCTGTTTAGGGCCATAGTTATTAGAGCAATTTGTAATAATCGTATTTAACCCATAGGTTTCATTGTAAGAACGAACTATCATATCACTAGCTGCTTTGGATGCGGAATATGGTGAATTTGGTGCATAAGGGGTTGTTTCTTTGAACAGCCCTTTTTCACCTAAGCTTCCATAAACTTCATCTGTGGATACATGATGAAAACGGCATTCTTCATATCCATCTTTATATTTAAAAGAGCTATGCATCCAGTATTTTTTTGCTGTGTTTATTAATGAAAATGTTCCATTGATATTGGTTTCGATAAAAACATTTGGTGAATTAATTGAATTATCAACATGTGATTCGGCTGCAAAATGGATAACGCCCTTAATATCAAATTCATCAAAAATATATTCAATTAGCTCCGTATTGCAAATATCCCCTTTAATAAACTTGTACCTAGGGTTATCTTTACATTCTTTTAAATTATCCAGGTTTCCTGCATAAGTTAATAAATCCAAGTTTATAATTCGGTAATCTTCATTATTTTTAAGAAAATAAGGTACAAAATTCGAACCGATAAAACCAGCACTTCCTGTTACTAAAATATTAATCATTTTTTATTAAATCTTTTAAATATTGACCATAAGAGTTTTTGCTCAGGGGCTCAGCTATTTCGAGCACCCTAGCTTTGTTTATCCAACCAGAGTTATACGCTATTTCTTCTAAACACGCTATTTTATAACCTTGTCGATGTTCAATTGTTTGAACAAATTGTCCAGCTTCCATTAAACTATCGTGTGAGCCAGTATCAAGCCAGGCAAAACCTCGTCCTAACCTCTCGACTCTTAATTTCCCAGATTTAAGGTACTCTTCATTAATTGAAGTTATTTCAAGTTCACCTCTTTCTGAAGGTTTAATTGTTTTAGCTATTCTTATAACGTCATTATCATAAAAATATAAGCCAGTAACTGCATAATTAGATCGAGGTTTTACTGGCTTTTCTTCGATACTAATAGCATTGTTATCTTGATCAAACTCCACAACACCAAACCTTTCAGGGTCTTTAACCTGATAACCAAATACAACCGCACCTTCATTTATATTCGCTGATTTTTTTAGCATTGGTGAAAAACCTTGTCCATAAAAAACATTATCACCTAAAATTAGACAAATACTGTCATCACCAATGAACTCTTCACCTAAAATAAAGGCTTGGGCAAGCCCATCAGGTGTAGGTTGAACTTTATAAACGAGATTGATACCCCAGTTACTGCCATCTCCTAAAAGCTCTTCAAATTTCCCTATATCGTGAGGGGTAGATATGATCAGTATTTCTTTTATACCTGCAAGCATAAGTACAGACAATGGATAATAAATCATTGGTTTGTCATATACAGGTATAAGTTGTTTATTTATTGATTTAGTTACAGGGTAAAGCCTTGTTCCACTTCCACCTGCTAATATAATACCTTTCATTTCCTATTTCCTTCTAAAAACACAACTCATAACTCCTACTAAAATATATCTATTATTATAATGATATATTTCTGATTAATAACTTCGTTACTTAATTCTAGTTATCAACATTTTGATTCAATTTTACATATTATGATTTATTCAAAATAGCTTCAACTTCTATACAAAGCCCTTCTATTGAAGTATATATCGGTTCAAAACCAAAATCCTTTGCTCTCTTGTTTTCAGAATAGTAATTGGATTTATTACCTGTCGCATTTACAATATTAGCTGAAGCCTTACTTTCCCACATCAATCCAAAGCGAGCAGTCATATTTTCTAAAAGAATTTTTTTACTTATAGGTGCGGCTGAATAACAATCGACAGCTGTATTTTCAGGTTCAGCTATAAGCAATACATCTATAAGGTTTTGAAAATCTGATGGGTGCAAGAAATCTCTTACCATTTCGTCATCACTAACCTGAAGTACTGCATTGTCGCGAATTGAACGTACAATATCAGTTACAAAAAAACGTGCATTTAAGTCTTGAGTTCTGCTAAATATATTAAACACTCTTATATCAAATATTATTAATTCAGGACGCGCACGATGTCTAACCTCAGAATAAAGTTTTGCAACAGAGTAAAATTCTTGGTTCGAGAGGTTATTGATATTAATAGATGCTGATGATGCTCTGCTAACTGGCAGTTCAAATGTGCAGCCATAAGCTGCACCACTACTTATAAAAAGATATCTACATTCAGGTACGTTATTTAAATAATTTAGTACAAGTTCATCATAATAATGGGTTATGTCTAAAATAGATGCCCCCATCTCGGCGGCAAGAGCAGGATTACCTACACCGACAAAATTAATTATTGCATCATATTTTGTATTATTTTCGCCAAAGGATTCAAGGTGCATTATCCTTATACGACAGTTTCCATTACAGTTTAAAAATGAATAATTTAATTTTTCGATATCTCTTGCAAAAAGATCAAGCTCGTAAGTAACATTATTCTGTATCCACCCTCTAATTAGGTCTGTCGCAATTTGGCTTGTTGCACCTAGAATAGCAATTTTTATCATAATACTTTTTCAGGAAATTGTTTATCAATGGGGTTACCGAATGCAAGTCTAGGCTTACATTCTCTTGCATCATGCATTTTTACTTCAAGCAAAGTTGGTTTAGGGCTGCGAATAAAAGCTGAAATTTGTTCTTCAAAAGTTTGTTCACTCTCAACCAAAACAGATTCCATATTATATGCTTCAGCAACGCCTACGAATGAAGAACTATATCCATCCCAATATGTTGATTGATTTCGACCTTCAAAATACATTTCTTGAAAACCTCGAACCATACCTAATGACTGGTTATTTATAATAATTGTTAATATAGGTAGATTATGTCTAGAAATAATATCAAGTTCTTGAATATTTAGCTGGGCCCCACCATCACCTGATATAGAAACAACAATATCATTTGTAGCGTATTGGACACCAATAGAAGTTGGAATAGCAAACCCCATGGCTCCCAAGCCGCCAGAATGATGAATCATCTGGGAACCATTAAGCAATAAAGAATGTGCAACCCACATTTGATTATTACCAACATCGGTCACGTAGTGCACGTCTCTATTTAAAAATTGCTTGTGAAGGATTTCACATAGTGCAAAAGGACTAATATTTAATTCTTGGTATTCGTTTATGAAATACCTATCCTTGTGTGACTTAAGGCTGTTAGTCCAACTAGGCTCCATTTCTAATATTAACTGATTCCGATTTAGGCATTCTATGAAGAATTTTTCACATGATGAATGAATATTGAGATGCCCTTTTACACGGTTACTTAGCTGTGCGAAATCTAGATCAATTTGTACTATTTTCTTTGCTTTACGCGCAAAATCATTTACATCTGCTCCTGTCTGCCTGACATCTAATCGGCTTCCCAAAACAATAATTAGATCTGCGTTTTGTATAGCGTAATTACCAGTACGGGTTCCATAGGCGCCAATCATACCTAAGTAGCCTTGTAACGAAGGCGTTTTTTCGCTTCCTTTGAGACTTGCAACATGCGGAATATTCATTTCTGAAATATAGTGCTGCCACTTTGAAAAATTCTCTTCGTTAATAGCCCCTCCACCAATCAAAAATAGTGGTTTCTTTGCTTGTTCTAGTAATGAAAGAGTTTCGTCGAATTCACATGGGCTACAAGGATGCTCAACTATCTGAACCGGTTTTTTTGGGGGTACTGCAAGGTAGCTGATGACATCATCACTTAACTCAACTTGCTGCAAGTCCATAGGTATGTCTATCAATACAGGTCCAGGTCTGCCCGATCTTGCTTTATCTATTGCTTTTTGCAATTCAAAAATTATATCTTCAGGCTTTTCTATCTGGACGGCATACTTTGTGATGCTCTTCACGATACTTACTATGTCAAGTTCTTGAAATCCTTGTTGACGTATTTCTCGATTGCCTTTAAGTTCATGTCTATTAACTTGCCCTGTGATAAATATACAAGGGTAGTTATCTAACCAGCAGTCTGCAATTCCAGTGATTAAATTTGTAGCTCCAGGACCACTCGTCCCAAGAGCTAAACCTAATTGTTTATTATTAGTAGATCTAGCTATACCACCTGCCGCAAAAGCTGCTGATTGCTCATGGTGCAGTGAAATTAATTTCGTTTCACCGAGAACATATATACTATCAACTAGATGAGCAATCATCCCCCCAATTAGTTCGAAACCTATAGTGACATTATTCCCACTTAATACTTTAGCTATTGCGTCAGATGCTTTCATTTTATCTCTTTATATTTCCAGGCCATACAACATTATTTATTTAAAAGTTTAGACCAAGGAACTCTTCAAATTTTTCAATAACAAAGTCTAAATGTTCAGTTGATAGACCAGGAAATACTCCTATCCAGAATGTATGATTCATAATGATGTCAGTATTAGTTAATTCACCAACAACTCTATATTCAACATTTTCAAAATATGGTTGACGCGTTAAATTACCAGCAAATAATAAACGTGTTCCAATTTTGAACTGATCCATAAATTTCAGTAATTCTACACGATCTATACCGCTTTCTGGTCTAATTGTTATTGGGAAGCCAAACCATGATGGGTCAGAGTTTTTGGTAGCTTCAGGTAGGATCAAAAATTCTTCACAAGATGCTAAACCTTTAACTAAGTATTTAAAGTTATCTTTACGTGATTGTACTAAATCTTCAACGCGATCCATCTGCGCTAAACCACAAGCAGCTTGCATGTCCGTTATTTTAAGATTATAACCTAAATGTGAATAGGTGTATTTATGATCATAACCTTGTGGTAAGGAACCTAACTGTTGATCAAAGCGTTTAGCACAAGTGTTATCACATCCTGGTGGGCAATAACAATCACGCCCCCAATCACGGAATGATTCAAGTAGTTTTCTTAATTCTTTATCTTTAGTAAATACAGCCCCACCTTCACCCATGGTAATATGATGAGCAGGATAAAAACTTACCGTTGCAACGTCACCAAAAGTTCCAACCATTTGATCATCATAAGTAGATCCTAGTGCATCACAACAATCTTCAATCAACCATAGGTTATATTTATCCGCAATACGACGAGCTTCAGTTAAATCAAAGGTATTGCCTAATGTATGAGCGATCATGATCGCTTTAGTTTTTTCAGTAACTGCCGCTTCTATCATTTCTGGTTTGATTTGATAAGTTGGGATATCAACATCAACAAATACGGGAACTAAACCATTTTGAATAGTTGGATTTACCGTTGTAGGGAAACCAGCAGCAACAGTTATCACTTCATCGCCAGGTTTTAATTGACGTTCACCTAATTTAGGCGATGTTAGTGCGGTTAACGCAAGTAGATTAGCAGAAGACCCTGAAGTTGTAGTTAACACGTAAGGTACACCTATGTACTCACCTAAACGTTTCTCAAATGCATCATTAAAACGTCCAGTAGTTAACCATCCATCAAGTGAGGCATCAACCATCATTTTAAGCTCATTAGCACCTAGTACTTTACCTGCTGGCGGTACAACTGTTTCACCACCAATAAATATTTTAGGGGCATATTCAATTGCAGCATATTGCTCAACTAGCTCGGCAATCTGTTTTCTGATAGTTTCTTTCGACATTTTAATTTCCCAACCTTGTTGCCATGTATTCTTTAATTTCATTTAATGTGTGTTGCTTAATATCTTGACCTTCGAGCCAAGACTTTTGCCATATCACAATTCGACTTAGTGTTTCTTCTAGGTTCCAAACTGGTTGCCAATTTAAGCGAATTTTCGCTTTTGAGCAATCAAGTTTTAGATAATGAGCTTCATGAGGGTGTTTACCTCCACTTAGATACCAACTTGCATTATTTCCCCAAATTGAAACCAGCTTATCTACAATCCAGCTAACAGGTTTAGCATCATCATCTTTCGGGCCGAAATTCCAGGCTTCTCCAAACTCAGGGCCATGATTATATAACGATTCTGCGATTGTAATATAACCAGATAGAGGTTCTAAAACATGTTGCCAAGGACGAATAGCATGAGGACTGCGAATCTCTACTTGTTCTGAGCTAGAGAAGGCTTTTAACATATCAGGAATTAAACGATCTTTTGCCCAATCACCACCACCGATTACGTTACCAGCTCTTACAGAAGCGAGGGCACAACCATGTTTATCATATTGACTGGCGTTAAAAAAAGATTGTCTATAAGAAGATGCTACTAATTCAGCACAACCTTTACTATTGCTATATGGATCGTATCCGCCCATGGCTTCGTTTTCACGATAGCCCCAGGCCCATTCACGGTTCTCGTAACATTTATCACTGGTAATATTTACAACAGCTTTAACATCACCTACTCTTCGGATTGATTCAAGTAGGTTAACTGTACCCATTACATTAGTAGAATATGTATCAATTGGTTCATCATAAGACAAACGAACTAATGGTTGAGCCGCCATGTGAAATACAATTTCGGGCTTAAAATCAGCTATGCTTTTCTTTAATTGATTAAAGTCTCTAATATCACCTATTTCAGAAATAATGTTTTTTGCAACATTAGCTTCTTTGTATAGACTTGGCGAAGTCGGTGCGGGTAATGCGTACCCTTTGATCTTCGCCCCCATACTATCGAGCCAAAGGGTTAACCAACTACCTTTAAATCCTGTATGACCAGTTATAAAGACTTTTTTATCCTTCCAAAAACTAGGGTTCATCATCTATTCCCAAATTTTCCAAGGTGCTTTGCCTTCTTGCCATAACTCCTCAAGCAGCACTTTATCACGTAAGGTATCCATAGGTTGCCAAAAACCATTATGTTCGAAGGCCATTAGCTCACCATTTTCAGCAAGAGAATTAAGTGGTTCTTGCTCCCAGGTACAACTATCAGAATCAATTAATTCTAAGACATCTGGAGAAAGCACGAAAAAACCTGCATTGATCATTGCCCCGTCACCTTGAGGTTTTTCTTTGAAACTATTTACTTTTCCAGCTGAGATGTCTAAAGCACCAAAACGACCGGGAGGAAAACTTGCTGTAAGTGTGGCCTTTTTCCCATGAGATTTATGGAATTCAATTGACTTAGTAATATCGATATCACCAACGCCATCTCCATAAGTAAAACAAAAAGCATCTTCATTGATTAAATGATCGGCAACCCTTTTTAATCGTCCTCCAGTCATAGAGCCATCACCAGTGTCCACCAGTGTCACTGACCACGGTTCTGCACGTTTATGATGAACTTCCATTTTGTTATCTACCATATTGAAGCTAACATCTGACATATGCAAAAAGTAATTGGCAAAATATTCTTTAATAACATAACCTTTATAACCACAGCAAATAATGAAATCATTAATTCCATGAGCAGAATACTGCTTCATGATATGCCATAAAATTGGTTTACCACCAATTTCTACCATAGGCTTTGGCTTTAATGAAGTTTCTTCACTGAGACGAGTGCCTAAACCACCGGCTAAAATAACTGCTTTCATTTAATTACCCTTAATCCTAATTTGATGCTAAAAACGAATCTGAATGAAAATTCTCATCGATTAAACCATGTTCAATAAATAATTCTTTAGCATTGTGGATCATCTGATCTGAGCCACATGCATATACATCAAAGCCTTCTAAGGCTTTATGTTGTTTAATTGCTTCATACTGGCAATAACCTGAGGCCTCACCGTGTCTTAATTCAACCTCTTGCGAATAAACTGGAGTAAAATCAATATTTTGATAGTTAGCAGCCCATTCTTCAGGGATTTGGCTATATAAATCAGTTCTAAATCGTCCCCCCCAGTAAATATAAATATCGCGGGTTGAATTGTTTGCAATTAATCTTTCAACCATTGACTTTACAGGTGCAAAACCAGAACCTGTACATAAAAATATTATTGGAGCGGATGATTCTCTAATAAAAAAAGTACCAAGAGGTCCATGGAAGCGTAGTAAGTGATTTAAACGTAAATCATTGAATAAAAATTGACTAAACAATCCATTTTCTACTTTTTTAATATGAAGCTCTAATTTATTTTTAATGACTTCACTCGAAGCTAGAGAGTAACTTCTTTTTTGACCTTTCCACATTAGATCAATAAACTGGCCGGATAAATATTGAAAATTTGCAGTTGGTGGTAACCTAAATACCAATATAATTATATCTTCAGTTACATGACGAATAGAATCTACTTTTACAGGTATAGTTTTTATTTCTATCCCATCTAATTCTTTATAATAAAGAGCATTCAACACTAAATCTGTTCTAGGCAATGACATACATGTCAATATTTCATTTTGATTTAATTCTAGGTCAGCAGTATGCTCATACTCCTCAACTTCGCCAGATATTAACCCTGCTTTACATTCACCGCATTTCCCGTTTGAGCAGCTATATTCTAACGCTATATTTGCAGACAATGCAGCTTCAAGAACAGATTGTCCATTTTGTACCTTGAATTCTACTTTACTTGGCAAGAGACGAACACTATTTGACATTTACTTAATTTACCTTTTCTCACTCAGACTCTGGTATCAAAAGTCTCTTTTTCATTGATAATTTAATGCTATTTATATTATTTAAACTTAAAACACTTAAGTTCTTAAAACTCTACACAATCGTTTTCAAATATTAAGTAAAAACTGTAGTTGTTATGCATATACTTTAGTATTTATCTGTCTATTTATCATTAGAACATCTTATCATCTTAATCTAGCTATTTAACGATGCTGCTTTTTAAATTCTTGGAGATTAAATTAAATACAATAAACTTTATTCATTAATTTTCATCGTCTAACCACTAACTCTTTTTTTTGAAAAGTATCTAATAATTACTACTAACATTGATAATATTCCTCCGAGTATTGTACCAAGGATCACTATAAGTGCTCGTTTAGGTCCAGCTTTTATGTCTGGCACCTGCGCAGGATCTATTGTTTTAAGAACGTATTGAGTAGAAACCTTCGTAAGCATCATATTTTTCGTTTGTTCTTCAATTAGTTGATAAAATACTGTTTCCATAGCGCTGACTTCTATTTTTTCAAGCTGCTTTGTTAAATAATCAATAGATGCCTGAGCTTCATTTTCATCTTGTCTACGCATAAAATCATTCACATCAGCAACAAGCCACATTAGCCATTGTTTGGCTATTTCAGGTGAATAAAATTCGATATTGATGATAATTAATGAGGTTGTTTTATCTTGAGCAACAGAGAGCAAACTAAGCAATTTCTTATACCCTTGCCAAGCTGATGGGCCAGCTGCATTAGGATAAGTTGCTTCCGCCACCCATTTATTATCTCTTTTATCATAAATTTCACTATCTAGAATAAGTTGGTTATTGACTTTATCCCATTTTTTAGTTGCCATTAAAGGCACTAACAAATCATGCTTGGCAATGAATGCCTCAAGAAAGCCACGGGACTTTATAATTTCCATGGCAAGCGCTGTTTTATCTGTACCACCACGCCCCAAACTTACCCCTGCAAGACTGGCTAGACCACCAAATTGCCCGGCAAGTGCGCCCATGCCACTAGCTCCTTCACTTGAAGCAGGAGAAAGTAATATCGATGCTTTGTATACATCAGGTTTGGATAATGCGAATGTAATTGAGCCAATAGAGAATATACAAGAAATTACTATGATAGTCAGTTTACCCGACCAAATTGCACGCCATAGTTCAGCTAGATCTATCTCATCATCTGAATTATTTTGTAACATAAGCTGTTGCGACATTTGTTGTGAAAGTAAGAATGCCTCCGGGGATAATGTAGAATCAGTTCTTTTTTCACTACTATGAGCTGATTGATTTGCAGTTTTTCTCACTGGTACATATTCCATTATTAACTATTTAATTATTGCAAGGTCTGTCCCTACAAAACAGAGCGGATTATACTGTGTTCTAATAGTAAGTGTAAAGAGCAATTCTCTGAGAGTAGTTACAAAGGTTTATAGATAACCTAAGCCTTTGTAACTACTGTTTATTTAGCTTTATGTAGATGGGTATAGTTCTGTATCGATGCTTATTATATTGTATCAAGTTGTACTAATGTTTGTTTCAGAGGCCCTGAACACGGTTTATTATTCTTTAGCATTAAAATTTCGCCCCGTGTAGACAAATTAAAAATGACGGTACTAGTTGATTCATTGTTATAAGCTCCCTATCTTTATGCTGTATAATTAACTAAATTTTTTAGCTAGTTTAGATATCTCTAACCAGTCATTGTTAATTAAGGATTGTTTCTCCCGTATATTCCATCGTCTCATCTCTCTTTCAATCGTCTTTGCTTCTTGTTCAGTATTAAACTTTTGCTGGTGAACTAACTTAACTGGTAAATTGACATTCATTCCAACGAGTAGTCTTTTGTATTTTTCATAATTAGCTAAAAAAATCGATAGTTCATCACAACAGCCTGTATGGTAAGTTCCGTCTATAGACTGTAAAATATAGACATAGAGTATTGTATTCATCCTAAAACCTCAAGTTAACAATTAATTTACATTTCAATTTTAGCTGACCTTTTGCCCTTTACCAGTCGATATCCAAGGTTATTTGTCTTAACTGAATTGTTTTTCGTATCTTGATGTTTTAGATTCTCCTTTTGTTGTGTTGAAATAATTTAGACACCTGTGCTTTATATTGAGTTCGAAAGCTTTAAATACTGATTTATGGATTATAACTCAATCGACCACATCCCGATAAGAAAATGTTGATTATAGCGAATGCTGCACTGTATATAGCATACTTACTTTACTGAAGATATTTTAATATCACGTTAAGATATGGAAGTAATAGATCCAGAATCTAAGGTTAATAATTTTTGAATAAACCTCAGTTTCTAGATCAATTTATGTAAGTTAAGGGCCAGTTATTCTCCAGAACTAATTGATAAGATTTTTAATCATTCTGTTTAACTTTGAAAAGCAAAGGACTAATATACTAGACAATTCTAAATACCACTAATAGCCGCAATAGCAACCGCAGTGTTATACATTATAGTCGTAGCTGATGTCCATAAAGTTAAGTTATTCATGTACTCTGCGTCAAGAGGCACTACAATAGAGTCACCAGGCTTTAAATTTGAGCTGTCATTTGAAGAGAACCAATTACGTTCCTCTAACATTCTTATACTACCGTTGGAGGAAATAATGTAAATTCTCTCGCGATCAGCACGCTTTTTCACACCACCACTTTGCTTAATATAATCTTCAACACTTTGAGATGAATCAAACATATGTGAACTATTTACTTGTACTTGCCCCATGACATTAATTGAGTTTTTACGCGTAGGTATATAAAGAACATCCCCTCCTTCAACAGAGACATCATATTCATTTTTAGCTATAATTTGTGGTAAGTTAACCACTAAGCGTCCTACGGGTTCAACCTTTGTTAGATCAGCAAGTAGTGATTGCACTTCTGCATATGAACTAATAGCGCTATTACTGGATAATGATTTAGTGGCCATTTCTATACGTAAATCTGAGCTCACTTTGATTAAGTTTTGAAGTTCAAGTGCCTTGAGTTTTTCTCGTGAAAAGACAGAGCCATTCGGATCAGCAAAAGTGGTAAGTCCACCGGCTTTCTCTATGATATTTGATAACTTATCACCACGGCGAACCGTATATTTACCCGGAAACATGACTTCTCCACGTAATTCAATTACATGGTTTTCACTCCATGACGGAATGCGATGAACATTTAAGCGATCTTTACTTTGTACCAGTAAGTTATCATCAACAATACCTTTTAGTGCATTACCAAGCTTGATATTTTTAGATATTTTAGTTGAGCTAATGCCTCTTAATTCAGTCCGAGTTAGTTCCGCTCTAGACAAATATGCAGACTCTTTCACACCACCTGCAGCAGCTATAAGCTCTTTGATTCTAGAGTTTTTGCCCATAGGATATATTCCAGGGAACTTAACTTCACCATCTACCTCAATTAGCTGTATAGGTTCTCCAGCTCCCGCTTGACGACGTAATTTATTGATAATAGGAACGAGTAATCTTTTTCTCGAAAATAAAGCGACATCACGAATATTTAGCTG
>Ga0209292_1001241_pt1 | contig 31608 bp, 21 predicted proteins | sample GOMGulsemesocosm_2_FD_184634 | JGI IMG/M metagenome (GOLD analysis project Ga0209292, IMG submission 184634) | Methane-oxidizing microbial communities from mesocosms in the Gulf of Mexico - GOM9C Gulf of Mexico (SPAdes) (version 2) | ecosystem: Environmental > Aquatic > Marine > Cold seeps... | reverse complement strand
ACTATTGTCTGGTCCGCCTTCAAGACTAGGGCTGGCCGCATTATTAATGCTAGCCGGTTTGCTTTTTACTTCTTTTTTAGATTCACTCTTTAGCTTCTTTTTTACATCATCAAAAAAACCAGCATTGGCATTGGTTACACCAATTGATAATGCTAATCCTATTAAAATGGATGTTTTAGTTAACGTCATTATTCTATTCCTTGTTAGTACTGATAATTACTTTTCGGGAACTATATATAACTAAAACCAAAAACAGTTAAAATTTAATACTTTAGTATTAATGACTTGATCTGAATGTTACTTCTTAGCTGAATTTTTATGCAAAAGGTTATATCCATTTTTCGCTATATAGTAGCTATATAGTGACTTACTTAAGTTGGCTGATTCGCATGAATATATGATGTTTTGATGGGGCGAGTCACAAAGCTAAATAAAGCGATCAAATAATACTTATAGCCATATTATCTCAAGGTGCAGGATTCAGCTGGAATTAGAAACATCTTTAGGAAATACATTGATTGAAGAGAATGATTGTTCAGGAGAATATGCTCCTGCATTCTCTAGTAAGCTACGTCCATGTAGCGTCCTTACGAAATCAATAACGTAGCACAAAGCGCTTCTAAACCAGCCCTACGGGGATTTTCGAGTAAATAATGCTCTTCGTTGCATCTCTTTTTAAGGGAACAAGTTTTAATTTCAACTATGGTAAGCAATTAAAACTCGTTGTCATTTAACTAACTTTACACTGAAAGTGATCACTGGATTAATTAAAACACAGCATCCATCTCTCAGGTTTTATCTGAATCGCTACTGTTCATTCTGCGTAACCGGAAAACCCATTTTCTCAACCATTCTGATCCATGGTTTACGCCAACCACCTTTTTCATCTAGGGTATCTAAAGCATACATGGTAATTTTTGCACCGATCCAACGGAACGGCTCTGGTGGAATATATCCCGGTAAAGACGTGGCAAAACCCAGCTTAGTTTCTGGAATATTAGTATGGTCTAACACGGCTAAACCGACTCTAGCTCCAAAACGTGTTGCCGTAACACCAAAACCAGAATAACCGCCCGCATAAATCATATCACCTTGATAATAGTGCTGATAATGTACCGCCATTCGGGTAGTTAACGCGATCGGACCACTCCACGCATGAGAGAATTTAATATCTTTTAAATATGGGAAGGTATTATAAAATTTTTCAACCAATGGATAAAAATTATCGGCCGTTTTATCCGCTTTGGGATCAGTTTCATTATTAAAGAAATACCCTAAACGACCGCCAAATAATATGCGATTATCTGCCGTTAAGCGCATATAGTTTAACTGGGTACGCGTATCGTAAATGCCTTGTCTATTTTGCCAACCAAGGGCTTTCATTTGATCTTCAGTTAATGGTTCGGTAACCACAATTCTATCGCGAATCGCTGATACTCTGCGGGTGATTTTTTTACTACCTGCTGCAAAGGCATTAGTGGCTAACAATACTTTATTCGCTTTCACTGATCCTTGCGGCGTAGTTACCAAAACACCTGGTTTAAGATGAGTTGAAGAAACTAACGGTGTATTTTCATAAATGCGTACGCCAAGCGCTAACGCAGCTTTTTTCAAGCCCCAAGCAAGTTTTGCTGGATGCACTGTGCCACTGCGACTTTTAGACCATAAACCACCATGAAAAAGTGGTGAATTAATTTCTTTATTGATGGCTGCTTTATCGAGTAAATGGGCGTCATGACCATACTTTTTATACAACTTATATTCGCTAGCAATATCAGCTAAGCCCTCATCTCCTACCGAAACAGTTAACTCACCACCCCACTCAATATCACACGCAATATTGTACCGTTCAATGGTCGCTTTAAAGCCGTCCATATTCTCTTTGCCTAAGCGCTCTAATTCATCCATTTCATCAGGAAATAAACGAGAGGCATTTGCCAATCCATGCATTACTGACGCTGACAGTATTGCCGCTGGGCGACCTGATGCACCAATAGCAATTGATTGCGCTTCAATGATTACCACATCGCGTTCAGGATCAGCTTCTTTTGCATGAATGGCAGCCCAAAGGCCGGTAAAACCTGCACCAACAATTAATAAGTCACAACTTATATGCGAAGCTAATTTATCTTCTGGCTCTGGTGCTGCTTTATTATCTAACCAATAAGGAAAGAATTTTGTTTTTAATAAGGCCTGTTGGGCATTTAATGGGATAGTCATAATCGTATACTCGTAAAAAACTTTATTGGTTTGCGTTAAAAATTAATTGAATTAGTTCAAAAAGTTTGAGCGCTAGTTGGCATCTGCAATATCAGGGGCAATTTTCTTGAGTTTGGCGTACACAATGGTGTAAATAATCATTGCGCTGATAGTCCCTAGCGCACATAACATCATCACCCCCGCATAACCATAACCTTGGCTAAGAATATAGCCGGCAACAGCTGGAGATACTGACTGGGTGAATCCTTGAGCACCAGGTACAAGGGCCGCATATTTACCACTGTGATCAATATTACCTATGGTGCCTAATTGAAAAACATCGATAAATAACCAACAAAAGTTAAACACTGTGGCTGCAATAACATAGCTCACGGGAGTCACTTTAAAGGCTAATAAAAATAAAATGGCTGTCATTAGGGCAAAAGCGGCAATAAGTGGTTTGGATTGGCCATATTTATTGCCCATCCAAGTGGCTATCGCACAACCTGACAAGGTGAATAATGTACCTAAGGCAAGCGTGTTACTAATAAAATCATCAGATAAATTAGCATCAGCACCAAGGCGTTCAATGAATGCCCAAAAAGCGCCAACATTAATATAAACACAAGCTACGGCGGCTAAACAAAGCCAAGGAATCCATACAGGAATAGTCGTTTTATGACCTTGTTTAGCCTCTGTAACAAACTCTTGATTACTTGCTTCTTTATTAGAACGAGGCAACCAAGGAACAAAAAAGTAAGTGATAACAAACGCGGCACAGAAAAATATGAAAATTCCGTCAACCCCCCATTTATCTGAAATGGAAGGAAAGGTATAAAGCTCAACCGCGTTTACAGCAACAAGAACAAAGAGCAGAATACTGAAATTTCGTGCGGTTTTATGTGTCCCGGCAATGGTTGCAACACCAACGGAGTAACACATGCCCTCGCCTAAGCCGGCAATAATTCGAATGATAAATAAACTATCAAAATCATGAAAAATGCTAGAGCTATAATTTGCGAGAATGGCTACCGTTATACCGACATAAACCAGTATTTGTCGATTAACGCGATTAACAAGTAATGATGCGGCAATTGAAGCGACAAAAATCCCCATTAAATCAGCAGAGGCTAACCAACCCAGTTGTTGATCATTAAAACCCAAGGTATCGGCAAGCGAACCCACTAACATTGGCATACCAATAAAAACGGCGTTACCAACAATACTAATGATCACTGCCGCAAGAATTGCTTTAGGTTGGTCAAAGATTGAATTTAGCTTTTCGGAGTTTTGATTGGCTAAACCTGAACTTATTGAATCAGTCATCTAAAGTCACTTCGCAGATAGTGTAATAATTTGTAATTTAACTATTTCAAAAAACTATCAAAGTAAACATCCCCTTATTAGGTGACGTAGCCTTTTTACTCAGGCAAGTTCGAAATGCTTGTTCAGGACAAAAAGGTCAAGGGATCAACGATAGCCCCTTCAGGCATGGCTTTTAACGACGCGATAAATAAGTAAAACAATTCAGATTGCGAGCTAACATCTAGCTTTGTATAAATATTTTTTCGATGATGTTTAATGGTTTCCACGCTGTTTTCTAATTTATCAGCAATGTACTTTATTGAATAGCCATGCAAAATTAAGTGAATTATTTTACTTTCTCTAGGCGTTAATATCGAGTTACCAAAATTAATTAACGCATTCTCTAGTTGCCACTCTAAATTGGGTGATGCAGTTTGTTCTAGACTTTGTCGCCATTTCACCAATATGCTTTTTATTAACGGGAAAACTATTTCTAGTTGCTTCACTTCCGCTCTAGTAAACGGACGTTCTCCCGCATGTCTAACCATAGAAACACTAACAATGGCTTGATCTTCAAATTGAAATAAAATACAAACTTCATCAATAAAACCTAATTGTTTATAAAATAGATCATAGTACTCTGAGTCTTCAAAACCCTCTGGTGAGATATCTTTAACGGTATAGGGACCTTCAACCTTTTCATCTAAGGCAATACGATAAAAAGGATCTAGCAAATAAGCACCACTATCATAGGGATCAAGTTGATATCTAGGGTCTTCATTAGCCAATAGTCGATGATGGGTAGTTTGTGGTGGCTGTCCAAGTGGAAAAATAGTCACCAAGCCGCTGCTAGCATCCACTAAAGACTCTAACCCTTTTAATAATTCTGCAATTGCTTCTGAGCTAAAATTTTTAGTTACCACTGATGCCAGCGACTCATGCCAATTAATTAACTTAGTGGAGTTATTCATAAAGCCCTTATTTCTCACTCTGTATATAAACCAAAGCATAACTTGTTTTACTCAATTTCGTTGCTCCCCTTTTTAGGGGATAAACAAAAGATGATTAACCTGTAATAGTTAATTTAGAACATAAAAACAGATTCAGCAGCATCACTTGAAGCACCGTTAGTGATAACAAACAGAATTAAGCTGAACTAAACAACTATAACACTATACCTTTGGAGGGGAGATTATGAAAACTAATCCCATTTTGGCAAAATCAGTTATTGCATTAGCCGTGCTAACCACACTAGCACCAATAGCTCACAGTGAAGAAATTGAAAAAATTCAAATCACTGCACAAAAACGTACACAAAATATAACTGAAGTAGGTGTAACCACTACCGCTTTTTCTGGTGATATGCTCGAAGACATGGGTATTGATAGTGCGGTTGATTTAGGCGCTCATACACCAGGATTAGTAGCGGTAAACTCAACTTCCGGCAGCACGCCTATTTTTGCAATACGTGGCATAGGCTTAGATGATTTCAGTCCAAATAATACCAGTGGTGTGGGCGTATATACCGATGAAATTTTTGCTAGCAGCCCAGTATATCTAGGTGGTCAACTATTTGATATTGAACGTGTGGAGGTATTAAAAGGCCCTCAAGGTACCTTATACGGTAAAAATACTACTGGTGGTGCTATAAACTTTATCACTATTAAGCCATCCGAAGATTTTGAAGCTTATATTGAAGCAGACTACAGTAGTTATCAAACGGTAGAAATCACCTCTGCAGTAGGTGGTGCGCTTACCGATACCGTCAATGGTCGTTTCTCGTTAAATTATGCAAAATCAAATGAAGGTTGGCAAAAAGATGACCAAACAGGTGAAGAATTTGGTCTAGTTGATACCTTCGCTGTGCGTGGTCAACTTGGGTTTAACTTGGGAGATAGTGGCACCGGTTTATTGCGTGTTTATGCAAACCGAGACAAGTCTAAACCCCTTTCACCTGATAGTGAAGGAATTGATAATACGTTTGGTGATGATTCGTTCAGTGTCTTAAACTCTCCTTCAGATCCAACAAAAGTTAGTGTCGGTGAATTAGTTGTTGGCCGTGATGAGTCAGGCTCAGGTATTGCGTTAACTTTAGATTATAGCTTTGATACTTTTGACGTTATATCAATCAGCTCTATGGATAAGTATGAACGCCAAGTTACTGATAACTACGACGGCTCTGCTATTTCTACCATGGAACTAATTCAAGATAATGAATTAGATCAATGGTCACAAGAGATTCGCTTTATTAGCACAGGCAGTAATGATTTTACTTGGGTAGTAGGCGCAAATATTTCTCATGAAAAAGTAGTCGCCTATGATCTATTTGATGACTCATTTTTCGTCACCGATTCAGCCTTTGACGGTGAGCTATACCCTGAAGATATTACCGCTTTTGGTTTAGACAGATTTATTGCTGATTATGTGCAAGAAACTGACTCTTACGGTATGTATTTACATACTGAAACCAAGTTAAATGACAGTTGGAAGTTAATTGCAGGTATTCGTTATTCTTACGATGAGCGTTCATTTAATGGTACTGCCACCAATGAAAGTTTTGGCGAAATATTCCCAGTAACCGAGTTATACGAAACTAATGATGAAAGCGCGGTAACCGGTAAGCTAGGGCTCGACTGGAAAGTTAATGATGACTTATTGGTATTTGGTAATGTTTCTACCAGCTATAAAAGTGGTGTTTACTATGGCGGTGCCGTACTTGATGCCCAAGCATGGAGTTATGTAGAGCCTGAAGAGGTAAAGTCTGCTGAAATTGGCTTTAAGTGGACTTTATTAGATGGCAGCATGCAGCTAAACGGAGCAGCATTTGCGCTGCAGTATGAAAACCGTCAATCGTTATTGACCTTTATATCTGGAGAGTTTAGTGATTTTAGCGGCTTTGCGGTTGCTGATACCACCTTAGCTAATGTACCAGAGTCTGAAACGTCAGGTTTTGAGTTAGATGTACATTGGTTACCAACCGATGAATTGACCCTGCAAGCAGGTATCGCTTATTTAGACTCAAAAGTAACTAAAGCGCCAACAACGACAGATTTACGTGGTATTAATGCCGACTCATCAGTAAACGAGCAAGCCAATAATGATGGTTTTGGTTTTGTTGACGCGCTAGCAGCGCCATTAGTGAATGGCACAATATTATCGCAAGCACCCCAGTGGAGTTATAACGCCTTAATTGCTTATGAATTTCCAGTGGCAAATGAACTGTATTTGAAATTTCAAACTAGCTATAGCTACTCAGGGTCGCAATATGCGCAACTTGCTGACGCTAATGCAAAATATGGTTCAATCAGTGCGCTTGATGGCTTAGTTTCGCTCAGCTCTGACGAGAACCCTTGGTCAGTCACTCTTTGGGCTAGAAACATGCTTGATAATGACGCTGAAACCTATTCATTTACTGGTTTTGCCGGACGTACGGTTTATCGCCAAAAACCCGCAACCTTTGGTATCACCTTTAAGTATGATTATTACTAAAAAGAATAGGCAATTACTTATTTAAAATAATCCCCCCTTCACATGAAAAATAGGGGGGATTTATCTACTCCCCTTCGACTCATCTAATCTTTTCCATAGTCGATAACTATATTTTCAAGAGGTCAAAATGAACAGCTCTACTAAAGATAACAACCAGACTTATACTCAAGACTTTACTAAAGAAATCATGCAAAAAGACCAAGCGCATTTTATGCACCCTTGGACTATTTTTGATGTTTATAAAACTGAAGGTGCTTTACCAATCGAAAAAGCAAACGGTATCCACCTTGAAGACACTGACGGTAATCGTTACGTAGATGCCGTCGGTGGTTTATGGTGTAACAACATTGGCACTGGTCGCAGAGAAATGGCAGATGCGATAGCTGAACAAGTGATGAAAATGTCATACGCAAGTCCTTTTGTCGATATGACTAATATTCCAGCCACCGAACTTGCGACAAAAATAGCAGAATTAGCACCAGGCTCGCTTAATCATGTGTTTTTCAGTTGCGGCGGTTCAACCGCAGTAGATACCGCTTATCGTTTGATTCAGTATTATCAAAATTGTCGTGGTAAACATCAAAAGAAACATATTATTTCTCGTGATATGTCTTATCACGGTTCAACCTTTGCGGCGATGTCGATTGGCGGTAAAAAAGGTGACCACCCTGCAGAGTTTGATTATATTCAAGACACTATTCATCACGTCACTTCGCCAAAGAAATATGGTCAGTATGACGATAAAACCGATGAACAATTTTTAGATTTCTTAGTAGATGAGTTTGAACAAAAAATTCTAACCCTTGGCGCTGACAATGTTGCCGCGTTTTTCGCTGAGCCAATAATGGGCGCCGGTGGCGTTATTGTACCGCCTTATGGTTATCATCAAAAAACATGGGAGCTGTGCAAAAAACACGACATTTTATATGTATCTGATGAAGTCGTTACTGCTTTTGGTCGCCTTGGTCACTGGTTTGCCTCTGAAGATGTGTTTGACATTGTCCCTGATATTATCATCAGCGCTAAAGGCCTAACCTCGGGTTATCTTCCTTTAGGTGCAACTATTTTTTCAGAGCAAATTTGGGATGTTATAAGTGAAGAAGGTCACGGACGCTGCTTTACCCACGGCTTTACCTATTCGGGCCATCCTGTTGCCTGCGCTGCTGCCTTAAAAAACATTGAAATTATGGAGCGTGAAGAACTGCTAGCTAACGTTTTAAATTTAGAGTCTTATTTTAAAGAAAAGTTAAACACCCTAAGTGATTTACCGATTGTTGGCGATATTCGTGGTCAAGGGTTTATGTGGTGTGTTGAGTTTGTTGCCAACAAAGAAACACGTGAGTTATTCCCAGAAGAAATGGATATTGGCAAACAAATCTCCAATCATGCCGATGCTAACGGCTTAATTGTTCGCCCTGTTGTGCACTTAAACGTAATGTCACCACCGTTAACGTTAACTAAAAGTGATATTGATTTTATTGTTGATACCTTGCGAGCAAGTATTGAAGCGACATTAATTGATTTAACAGAGCAAGGTTATAGTTATGAATAACGCCAATGTTAATAAGAGCATTAATTTAAACAAGCTATACATTAATGGTCAATGGCTAGAAAACAAAGGAGCAGATATCCTTGATGTTATTAACCCTGCCACTGAAGAAGTTGTAGCACAAGTTGCCTGTGGTAGTACCCAACAGGTAAATGATGCCGTAGTTGCCGCTAGAAAAGCTTTTCCTGCATGGTCAGCGACTTCGTCTGAAACACGGAGCGATATCATCAAAAAAATCGCCAGTGAAATGCAAAAACGACAAGATGAATTAACCTTGGCAGTTTCACAAACCATGGGTTGTCCTGAGCATGTTGCTAGTTGGTTGCAAATTGAAGGTGCGATATATGCTATGGGGTTGTTTGCCGATCATACCGGTATCACTGAAACTCAAGAACAGGCTGATAAATGCATTATTGTTAAAGAGCCAATTGGCGTTTGCGGCTTTATTAATCCTTGGAATTTTCCACTGCACCAATTTGTTGGCAAAGTAGGTGCCGCACTGGCAGCAGGCTGTACTATGGTGGTAAAGCCCTCAGAGCAAACACCATGGCAAGACTTCATTATGACCGAAATTATCGCCTCTGCTTTAGCTGAGTTTAACGCGCCTGCTGGTGTGTTTAACCTAGTACCCGGCACAGGAATAATTGTTGGCGACGCGCTAAGTCGCCATAAAGATATTGATATGGTGTCGTTTACTGGCTCAACAGAGGCAGGGATAAAAGTTGCACAAGCGGCTGCGCCAACCGTAAAGCGCGTGATGCAAGAGCTTGGCGGAAAATCACCTTTTATTATTAGCGAAGATATCACTGAAGGTATAACTGAAGGTATAACTGAAGCTACTATTGAAGCCTTAGCCGAAGCGGTAAAATACGGCGTTGAAGATGTCATGCTAAATAGTGGACAAAGCTGTAATACCTTAGCCCGAATGTTAGTGCCTCAAGCATTATATAAACAAGCAGTTGAGTTAGCTAAAAATACTGTTAGCAGTCTCGCGGTAGGCATGAATAATGACGCCTTTTTAGGACCCTTAAGTTCAAAAGCTCATCAGCAACGCGTATTGAGCTACATTCAATTAGGCATTGATGAGGGCGCTACCCTTGTGTGTGGCGGCATAGAAAAACCAACAGGGCTTGATAAAGGCTTTTATGTCAAACCCACTATTTTTGCTGATGTTCACAATAAAATGCGCATTGCTCAAGAAGAAATTTTTGGCCCTGTGCTATGTATGATCCCTTATCAAAGTATTGAACAAGCTATTGAGATAGCCAACGATACGCCATACGGCTTGTCATCTGCAGTATTTGCTAAAAATGATAAAAGCGCCATTAAAATCGCCAAAAGCATTCGTGCCGGGCAATGCATGATCAACGGCGGTGAATTTAACTATTTAGCGCCGTTTGGTGGTTATAAACAATCAGGTAATGGCAGAGAGTTCACCGCTATGGGCGTTGAAGAATTCCTCGAAACCAAAGCGATGATCTATACAACAGATGCCTCTTTATAAGGTAAAAATAAGGAAAACAAAATGACAAACTTTGATCCATCTAACAACAAGCAAGAGCGCTTTAATCAGCCAATGGGCGGAAATGAAATGCCACGCTTTGGTGGCCCCGGCACTATGTTTCGCTTGCCAGCATGTGAGTTAAGCAGTAATGACGCCAGCACTCTCGACATTGGCATCGTTGGTGTGCCCTTAGATATTGGCGCAAGTAATCGCAGTGGTACCCGTTTTGGCCCTAGATCGGTGCGTAATGAATCCGTGTTAGTTCGCCCTTATGGTATGTATACCAAAGCAGCACCTTTTGATAGTTTTCAAGTGGCTGATATTGGTGATGCCGCTATTAATACTTTTAATTTGGCTGACTCAATTAAAATTATTGAAGCCCATTACGACAACATCATGGCTCATAACATTAAGCCAGTCACTGTTGGAGGCGATCACACCATAAGCTTGCCCATTTTACGTGCTTTGTATAAAAAGCACGGCACCATGGCACTGGTACATGTTGATGCCCATGCCGACATTAATGATTCTATGTTTGGCGAAAAAGAGTGCCACGGCACAATTTTCAGACGTGCGATAGAAGAAGGTTTGATTAATCCTAAAAAAATGATCCAAATTGGCCAACGTGCTACTGGTTATAGCTCGCAAGATTTCCAATGGGCAATTGATCAAGGTGTACGTGTAGTGCAAGCCGAAGAATGTTGGTTAAAATCGTTAACACCTTTAATGGCTGAAGTCAGAGAACTAATTGGTAAAGATACTCCTACTTATTTAACTTTCGATATTGACGGTATTGATCCCGCTTTTGCCCCCGGTACCGGCACGCCTGAACCAGCCGGGCTTACTTCGCCACAAGCTTTGGAATTAATTCGCGGTATGCATGGTACTAACTTAATCGGTGCTGATTTAGTCGAAGTTTCACCACCATATGATACGTCGGGCAATACCTCGCTATTAGCGGCCAATTTAATCTTTGAAATGCTGTGTAGCTTTCCTGGCTGTATTAGGAGATAACTAAAATGACCAGAGCAACCGATTTTGTCATTTCCAATGAAAAACTAAGCCGTGAAGCATTATTAGGCACAAGCATAGAACCAAGTTACTCAGGTATCTTAAGTTTTGTTAGGCGTAAATACAGCCGTGACTTAAGCCATGCTGATGTCGCAGTTACCGGTATCCCCTATGATTTGGCTTGTACTAATCGACCCGGCGCTCGCTTTGGCCCAAGAGCCATTCGTGAAGAATCTTCAGCCATTAACTGGGGCACAGTGCCGCATTGGGGCTTTGATCCTTTCGATGAGTTAGCAGTAGTTGATTACGGCGACTGTGGCGTTGATAGTAGCCATCCAGAAAAAATTCCCGCTGAGATAGAAGCGCACATTAGCAATATCATCAACAATGATTGCGCAACATTAACTTTAGGCGGCGATCACTTTATCACCTACCCTATTTTAAAAGCTTATGCACAAAAATATGGTAAAGGCTTATCACTGATTCATTTTGATGCCCATTACGATACCTGGAATGACAGAGAAGGAAAAATAGAACACGGCACCATGTTTTATCATGCAGTCAAAGACGGCATTGTTGAGCCAACTAAGTCAGTACAAATAGGTCAACGCACTGCTATTGATGATAATCTTGGTTTTAATGTCCTAGACAATCAATGGGTACACGAACATGGCGCTGAAAAAGCAGCTGAAAGGATCAAAGAAATTGTTGGTGATAACCTGTGTTATTTAACTTTTGATATTGATTGTTTAGATCCCGCTTTTGCGCCCGGCACCGGCACGCCAGTTATTGGCGGCTTATCCACCTATCAAGCACAACGGATTTTACGCGGCATTGCAGGGATAAATTTAATTGGTATGGATGTGGTTGAAGTAGCACCCGCTTATGATCATGGCGCTATTACCGCGCTAGCCGGCGCTTCACTTGGCTTGGATATGCTATGTTTATTTGCGCGTAAGGATTAAAGCTAAAGCTAGGTTATTATTCACATTCATCAATAACCTAGCAATTTGATTATTTAACTATTTATTAAAAGATGAGTCTGGTGTCCCTTTAAAACAAGTTAAAACATAAGGGAAGCCATCAGTAATGTAGTAACCATAAGAACCATCAATGGTCATACCGTTACATTCATCTAAATCACCTGAGTTATCAACATATTGATAATCATCACGATAAGTTCCGTCGTAAGTTCCACCAGGATTTCCAGTGCTGTCAGGTCGATTACCACTGATCACTTGATAACTAGACAATGCTTCTCTCACGGTATTATCATCGTCAAAAAAAGGTCCGTAAATGGGATAGCCATCGGCAGCAAAGCCAATCAGTGGTGATTCTACACCGGTATTTTCGGCATCATAAAAGGCATTAGGTTTACCATGATAATGATAGCTGCCATTGGGTTGAGAATGCGCATTATGACTATCGACTTTAAAACCATTGGCAGCAAACATAGGATCATAACGCCATGGTTGATTTATGTCATTACAGCCAACTTTCCCATCCCCGACGCCATAACAAGCTGCAGCAAGCAAATCAACTTTTACACCATTAAGCAAAATAGCATTATCAAGCTGTAAACTGATGTTACTACTAGTGACTGCATGACTCGGTGTCGCCGTAATTTCAAAGGTGATATTTTGCGCACTGACATTATTTGGAAATGCGCTGCCACCATCATTAAAATCATGATTAGGTATATTGTTTGTTTGAAAGATACACTTGCCGTTAACCAGTGATATTGTTAAATCGCCGTTGAAGATTTGGCTATTATTAACATCTAACACTGTAGATTGATAACGTTGAACATAATCAGCACAATTAGCATTGCGACTACTTAACGTTACATTAGTAATATCAATAGGCGAATCACCACCCTCGTCTCTAATTAATTGCGCATAAGCGGCTAATTCATTAACAATGTCATTATTGTTTGATATTATATTCGCTGTTTCGGCTAAGTCTTCACTGACTAAATACAACTCTTGAGTACCGTCTTCAAGTTCAATCAATTTATAATCTTTATTACGAACCGCCCAGCCCGTGACATCATTACTTTGAAATTCTGCATAGTTATAAGTTCTTTGGCCATCACTATCAGCTGACAACAAATCAACAAAACTATAACTGTCATTTAATTGGCTTACTTCGTTGCCGGCAAAATTTATAATACTTGCATAAAAGTCACTGGTATTAATCAATGCTCCTTCATGAACACCTTCCCTGGTAACACCTGCTCCTGAAACAATCATAGGGACTCTCAACCCCCCTTCATAGAGAGAGCCTTTACTGTGTTCCTTACTATAAACACTGCTATCAATTACTGCTGCTGGTGTCCCATTATCACCAACATAAATGATTAATGTATTTGATAACTCATCTTCAGGTATTGATGCTAACAGTCTGGCAATTTCACTATCCATTGCTTCAATTGACGCTAAATAATATTCGCGTTTATTTGCATTGATATCAGCTTCCGTACCCGTTAAATAATTTCTTTGATGTAAGTCTTCGGGGGGTAAATGAAAAGGTGAATGAGGGGCAACATAAGCAAGCCACATAAACCAGGGATTATCTTGCTGAGTTTGCATATCAAGCCAATCAATGGCTAAGTCAGTCATTTTACTGGTATGGTATTGCGTACTTTGGCTCGTTTCACCGTTAAGCGTTAATGGCCAATCATAGTAATCATCAATCACCCCAGCAATAGTGCCAGCATAATAATCAACACCACTCTCAGTTGGGTGATTTACATCAGGGATTCCTCCCGCTAAGTGCCACTTACCAATAACCGCCGTTTGATAAGTTGAACTCGATGACAAGGACTTCAAATAGCGTTGTAAGGTTTGAGTATTACTGTCCATTACCGCAGGTACATAACTAATACCGCTATTAATACCATGTTGGCCAGTAATAAGTGTGCCTCTGGTTGTAGTGCAAGCCGGTGTTGCCCACACATTATCAAAAGTAACCCCTTGTTCAGCAAATTTATTGATTGCGGGCGTATTAGGAATATCAGCTGAATAACTATATTGTGCTGAGGCATCAAGTCCTTGATCGTCAGCAATAATTAATAGTATATTCGGCTTTTTTGTGGCAACAACATCAACTACCGAATCCTCCTGCGGTATAACCTCCACGACTTCAATTACTTCGATAACATCTGCCGCCTGATCACTTGAGCCTCCACAAGCGGATAGTGATAAAACAATTATTATAGATAAGTATTTATTCATAGTGCCTACGGCCTTACTTAAGGTGAAGTTTTTAGTTTAGTTTTTTTTATGTAAATATACGTTCGTGCAATGTAAAGAAAAGTAAATGCTTATCTAATAGCAGCCATTTAGACGTCTAGGCGTAAAAATGCTAGAAAAGTGACTATTAAAAGAGTAGAATCTGCGCATTATTATTGTATTACTATCAATGTTTACATTTTAGCGCAAATTTTATATCGCCTTAATGAGTTAAGCTGCTATATATAATCTAAAAATGAATGCTGAAATGCAACCTGCAGAGGATTTATGTCTACACACTTTTTCACTTCAGAGTCTGTTTCTGAAGGTCACCCAGATAAAATAGCCGATCAAATTTCTGATGCGGTTCTAGATGCTATTATTGCTAAAGATAAATTTGCCCGTGTTGCTTGTGAAACCATGGTTAAAACTGGCGTGGCTATTATTTCAGGCGAAGTGAGTACCAATGCTTGGGTTGATTTAGAAACCATCACTCGTAATGTTATTAGTGAAATTGGCTATACCTCTTCAGATGTTGGTTTTGATGGTGCTACTTGTGGCATTATGAATTTAATTGGCCAACAGTCACCTGAAATAGCTCAAGGTGTAGATCGCTCTAAACCAGAAGATCAAGGTGCTGGCGATCAAGGCTTAATGTTCGGTTATGCCACAAACGAAACTGAAACCTTAATGCCTGCTCCTTTATACTACTCACACCGTTTAGTTGAGCGTCAAGCTGAAGCGCGTAAATCAGGTATTTTACCTTGGTTACGCCCTGATGCTAAATCACAAGTTACTTTTGTTTATGAAAACAACAAACCAATCGCGATTGATACCGTAGTGTTATCAACTCAACATAACCCTGATATTAAGCAAGAAGATTTAGTTGATGCGGTAATGGAAAACATTATTAAGCATGTATTGCCTGCAGAATTTTTAACTGAAAATACCAAATACCACATCAACCCAACTGGTCGTTTTGTTATTGGTGGCCCGGTAGGTGATTGTGGCTTAACTGGCCGTAAGATTATTGTTGATACTTATGGCGGCATGGCACGTCATGGTGGTGGTGCATTCTCAGGTAAAGATCCATCGAAAGTAGATCGAAGCGCTGCTTATGCTGGTCGCTATGTGGCTAAAAACATTGTTGCAGCCGGACTTGCTGACAGATGTGAAATTCAAGTGTCATACGCAATTGGTGTTGCTGAGCCTACCTCAATTTCAATTGATACATTTGGCACAGGCAAAGTCACTGAAGAGAAATTAGTTGAAATCGTTCGTGAAAATTTTGACTTGCGTCCTTATGGCATCACTAAAATGTTAGACTTATTACACCCTATGTACCAACAAACGGCAGCATATGGACACTTTGGTCGCGAACCATTTGAAATGACCGTTGGTGATGATACCTTTACTGCCTTTAGTTGGGAAAAAACTGACAAGGCTGATGATTTGCGTAAAGCCGCAGGAATCTAAAGCAAGCAGTGAACAAAATAGTGTTCACATTCAGTGTTACCTAAAAAACCAGCATTTTTGCTGGTTTTTTCATTTATAAATAAAAAAAATAGTTAAGCTCAGCCATTGTTTTTTAATACCCTAACCCCTATCTTGTATCTATCTTTGACTAATAGCAGTAAGCTTTTCGAGACTATGTCCAAAACACGAATTTTTCAAAACACAGATTTTATTGTAAATAACACGGTGAAATTATCTGATGATGCCTTTGGTCATATGGTAAGAGTTTTGCGTTTAAATGAAGGCGACATAGTCACCTTGTTTAATGGTCACCAGCACAATGGCAATGAAGCATTTCAGTATACGGCGAAATTAGTCGATGTTAAAAAGAAACATGCCAGTGTTGAAATAATCAGTCAAGAAGTAGTAAAAAACGAGTCGCCATTGAATATCCATTTAGGTCAAGGCATTTCACGTGGCGATCGCATGGACTTTACTTTGCAAAAATCAGTAGAGCTTGGTGTTAATAAGATTACGCCATTATTTACCGAGCGCTGCGGGGTAAAACTGTCAAGTGAGCGATTAGCAAAAAAACGCGAGCAATGGCAAAAAATAGTCATTAGTGCTTGTGAACAAAGTGGCCGCTGTATTGTTCCTTTAGTCGCAGAGCCTATGCTTTTACAAGATTGGCTAAATGAGCAAACAAGCGCTATAAAGCTAAATTTGCATCCTAAAGCTAAACATTCCATTATGACATTACCGATGGATAAACCAGCCAACGATTTAAGCATTAGATTATTAATCGGCCCAGAGGGCGGGTTAACGGACGAAGAAATAAGCCAAGCAAACCAAGCAAACTTTCAAGATATTTTACTTGGTCCAAGGGTGTTAAGAACAGAAACGGCCGCGCTAACCGCAATTACTGCGCTGCAATGTCGCTTTGGCGATTTAAAATAATACAAAGATAGGGTAGAACATAACAATGGCACAATCTGAACAAATAAAACTCGGTATCGTAATGGACCCTATCTCTGAGGTTAAAGTCGCTAAAGACTCTTCCATGGCAATGATGCTAGAAGCCCAAAAGCGTGGTTATGAGATTTATTACATGGAGATGCAAGACTTATATCTTGATCAAGGCCAAGCGAGAGCTAATACACAAAAAGTAAAAGTATTTGATGACGCTAACCATTGGTATGAATTATCTGATCAACAAGACATCGCTTTAAGTGACCTTGACGCTATTTTAATGCGTAAAGATCCACCTTTTGATACCGAATACATTTATGCAACTTATATGCTTGAACGTGCTGAAGTTGAAGGTACCTTAATTGTCAATAAACCACAAAGCTTGCGTGACTGTAATGAAAAGCTATTTACCGCTTGGTTTGCAGACTTAACGCCCCGTACTTTAGTTACACGAAATGACAAGCAGATTCGAGCTTTTCATCAAGAGCTTAAAGACATTATCATCAAACCACTTGACGGTATGGGCGGCTCATCAATATTTCGCATTAAAGAAGACGACGCCAACGTTGGTGTAATCATTGAAACGTTAACCGAACATGGTCAACAGTACGCAATGGTACAAGAATATATGCCAGAAATTGTCGATGGCGACAAACGCATTCTAATTGTGAATGGTGAGCCAATGCCCTACTGCTTAGCACGTATTCCTGCCCAAGGAGAAACACGTGGTAATTTAGCCGCTGGTGGCCGAGGTGTTGCCAGACCATTAAGCCCTAGTGATAAACTGATTGCTGAAACCATCGCCCCAGAGCTGAAAAAGCGTGGTTTATATTTTGTTGGCTTAGATGTGATTGGCGATAAAGTAACGGAAATCAATGTTACTAGCCCAACTTGTATACGTGAAATAGAAGCCGCTTACCCTATTAACATTAGTGGTAAATTGATGGATGCGATTGAAGAAAATATTCGCAAAAAATAGCGAGTTTCGAGTTTAGATAAGAGTATACTCCGGCAATTATAATTTTAGAGGTATAAATGGATAGTTTAGAAAATCAATTTTTAATTGCCATGCCATCACTAGGTGATGACTATTTTAATAAAACTGTCACCTACATTTGTGAACACAATGATGAAGGTGCGATGGGCTTAATTATTAACATGCCCGTTAATATCACCTTGCACGATTTATTAAAACAAATTGAAGAAAATGATAACGAACAGGCCAGTGATGGCGAAGCAACACTTACACCGGAAAATAGCCCTGCGTCACAGGAAAAAATCTGCTTACACCACAGCTTAGAGCAACTAGTACTCTCTGGTGGCCCTATTTCGCAAAATCGCGGCTTTGTCTTACATCGTACACAAGCTGGTTGGAAAAGTTCTTTAGCGCTCAGTGATGACATTATGATCACCACCTCTAAGGATATTTTACTCGCACTAGGCACAGAGAAAGCACCCGAACAGTTTATGGTCACCTTAGGTTATGCTGGCTGGGGGCCAGGTCAATTAGAAACAGAATTACAGGCTAACTCTTGGCTAACCATTGATGCTGATAGTGATATTTTATTTAATACCCCAATTGAACTACGCTGGCAAAAAGCAACTGAAAAACTGGGTATTGATATTGCGCATTTATCCTCCGATATAGGGCATGCATAACAGCAGCGACAAATATCGAATAGTTCAATTCAATTCAGCACGTATAATTAGTAAGCGAAATATATTTAGGTAAATACCGTGGCAAAAAAAAACAAACCTATTGGTCAACGTACTGTTATCGGCTTTGACTTTGGTAAAAAATATATTGGCGTAGCGGTTGGCCAAGAAATGACAGGCAGCGCCTCTCCTCTTGGTTCAATTAAGGCCAATGATGGCATTCCAAACTGGGATTCATTAGCAGGTTATTTAAAAGAATGGCAACCTGATTTAATTGTTGTTGGCTTACCGCTTAATATGGATGGCAGTGAACAACAACTTACCCTGGATGCAAAGAAATTTGGTCAACGTATCTCCGGACGTTTTGGCTTCAAAGTCGAATTTCAAGATGAAAGGCTAACCACTGCTGACGCCAAGGAGCAATTATTTTCCCGTGGCGGCTATAAAAACTTAACAAAAGATAATATCGATGCCGAATCAGCACGATTAATTATTGAAAGTTTTTTTGAACAAAGCTACGGTTAAAAAATAAAAGAGTTTCGGTGTATTCACTATGAATGTCATTGCTATCATAGCACCTCTAATTTTTGTTGGTCTGCTTGGGTTTATTTGTACAAAAATCCGTTGGCTAAGCCAAGACCAACTTAACACCTTAAGCAAATTTACTTTTTCAATTAGCATTCCTGCGTTTTTATTTTATCAAATGGCAAGGGCTGACTTTAGCAGTCAAGTTAGCCCACAGTTATTCGCTGCCTTTTATTTGCCTGTATTAACTTGCTACTTAATAGCTTGGCTAACAAACTATTATTTCTCTGGTAATAATCCCAATAAAAAAACAGCACAACCTTCTAATAAAAATAGCGCAGCCTCTGCTGTTTTTGCCTTAAGCGCAAGTTATTCCAACACAATTATTGTTGGCTTACCGGTTTTATTAGCCGCCATTGGTGAGCAGGTTATCGGCATTGTTTTTCTTATTGTTACCTTTCATAGCGCTATGTTATTTGCATTAACCGCAGCTTTAGCAGCAAAGCGGGCTAATACTGATAAAGAAAAAAACAAATACCTTTATTGGCTAGGCTTTATTAAGCACACGCTAAATAACCCACTTATTATCAGTATACTGTCAGGTTTATTGGTTAATGTATTAGGGCTATCTTTGCCTATTTTTTTACAAGAAAGTTTGGCGTTAATTGGCAAGCCCGCGATTACATTAGCATTATTTATTTTAGGAGGGTCTTTAGCCTTTTATCGTGTACGTCAAGAAATAACGTTCATCAGCATAGCGTGTGTTAGTAAGTTAATTTTATTACCAAGCTTAGTCTATTTAACAACACACTACATTTTTGAACTTCAGCCACTCATCATTACCGTATTACTCATATTAAGTGCCTGCCCTACCGGGGTAAATGCGTATTTAATTGCCATAACGCATCAGCAACATCAGCAAACTGTAGCGGGTACTGTGGTAGTAAGCACCTTAATGAGCACAATAACCATCCCCTTATGGTTGAGTTTTATACCAATACTAGTAAGTTAGTGATCAAATATTGATGAGGATATACTTTCAAAAACAAGGCGCTTGATTGAGTAATAGCTAGCGTGTGTGATTGAAAGCAACGACGTTATTGGAATATTTAGTCCATTTAGAATGAGCCCAGGTTTATTTGTATTGGTATTATAGAACCTGCTTATTTAGTAAATTTTATTATTTTTGGATAGGTATAATTATTGATTTATGTTCATTGGCGGTAGTGACAGTTAACCCTTCGATAATTTATGCTATCAAAGGGTTAACTGTGTTGAATTACGTAATACTATTCACTCAAGATTAACATTTAAATTGAGTAATTAAAGATTCTTGAGCTGATAGCTTATCAATAAGTTCTGAAGATAAGAAACTAGATTCTTGGCTACTTTCTTCACATGATATTGCTATTTCATTTATACGTTCAATATTTTGATTTGCTTGCTCCGAAACAACTGATTGCTCTTCAACAGCTGTTGCTATTTGAGCTGTAGCATCAGATATCAAGGAAACCTCATTATGAATATTATTAAGTGCCTCGCCTGCTTCATTTGATAATGAAACACAACTGACCGATAACTCACTACCTTTATTCATCGCAACGACAGCATTATCAGAATCTGACTGTAATTGCGTCAGTAGGCTTCTAATTTCTTCGGTAGATTGCTGAGTTCTCATAGCAAGGGCTCTAACTTCTTCAGCAACAACAGCGAAACCTCTTCCTTGCTCACCAGCCCTTGCTGCTTCAATCGCTGCATTTAATGCAAGTAAATTTGTTTGATCTGCAATACTGCTAATTTCAGACAATACTGTGCTGATAGATTTACTACCATCAGACAGTTTAGTGATCATATTATCAACCTCAGTTAACTGAACCGACAAGGTATTTATGGCACTAACAGAAGTAATAATTGTTTGCTGTCCTGATTTAGTCAATTCTTGACCTTGCTTTGCTGATTGAGCGGTATCAGTTATTGTTCTCGCTAAGTCTTGAATTGTCAGTGACATTTCTTTCATGGCCGTGACAACGTGTTCAGTTTCATTTCTTTGAGTGTTTAATTGTTGTGAGACTTTTTCACTTTGATCTGACGCTGTTACCGCATTTTCACTTACTTGAATTGATACATCGGTTACTCTACCAACAACAGCGTTTATTTCAGATTTACGCATTGCTAATGCTAGTTGAACTGTGCCTATAGCATCATTATTACCAGAATAGAGATAGCTCATTAAGGGATTTGAAAAAGTATCTTTTGCTTCAGCTAAAACTCGTTGATATTTTTTCCTCCATCTTAGCGAAACCACTGAGGAGAAAATACCGATCAATAAGAAAGGAATCGTTAATAGCAAATTTAACTCAGAAAAAACCGTTAAGGCTAGGCTTGCAAATGTGAACAAAAATAATACCGATTGAAACCAAAGTGTTTGGTCAATTTGATATTTGATTCTTACGGGGGTTTCACCTTTATTTAATTTCTCATATAAATCATCTGCGCGCTTTTGAACATGAGTATCTAGTTTTGTTCGTACAGATTGATATTCTGTATTCTGACCTGACTCACTTTTAATTGGGGTCACGTATGCATTAACCCAGTAATAGTCGCCATTTTTACATCGGTTTTTTACTGGGCCCATCCATGATTTACCTTGTTGCACAAAAGACCATAAATCTTTAAATGCTGCTTCAGGCATATCAGGGTGTCTAACAAGGTTATGTGGTTGACCTTTTAATTCTTCGTTGGTGTAACCTGCAATTTTGCAAAACTCAGGGTTTGCATATTTTATATGGCTTTTTAAATCAGTGATTGAAAGTAATACCTCAGATTTATCAAACACTTGTTCTTTAGTTGAACCTCTTGAACTCATTTTACCTATCCTTCAAAAAAATTTTCATTAATATATCCATTTAAAAATATCCCTATTAGACTAATGTACATTTTTGTGATTATGACTATATGACTTATATCAACAATTATTGTGGAGATATTAAGATTTATGGTTGTTTTTTATGAAATTGAGATATAGATCAAAAAATATCGTATGATGTGAATCTGATGGTCAGTAACTTATTTCTGATAGTTTAGGATTTTCAGAAGTAAACAAGGTATTAAACCGAATAATTTGAAATTAAGTTATTTATGTCTGCCTTAATATCAACAATGGAAAATTAGGTTTGATTGGCATTAGGTTGCCTTTAAATAGCAGCCATTACACATACAGCAAACACCCACTAAGGTTAACCTTTTAGATACAAGCTTAACCGAAATAGATGCTCCCGCTTAACTTCCCTTTATCTGAGTAATAGTTACTTAATAGCTAATGCCCAACATAAACTAAAATAATTTCTTCCGTTGATTTATTCTCAGTTGTACGAGCCACAATATCCTTAATCGTTACATTTGTTGCTCTATTTAAGTTACGCTTTTGGGTCAACTTCTTTAAGTAATCAAAGGTCATACTAGCATTATAGTTTCGGGCAAAATTTGCTATATACATATCATTGCAAAAAGTGGAATTGGCAAGACTCCTTAGGCTATCAAAATGACGTTTCATGGCTTTTTTTAGGGCCTTTTGCTCATTATTACCAGCAAGCACACACATTTTAGTGGATATCGAATTATCCATGGCAATAAACTTATATTGAGCTGCATAAGCACTATTCATCATCATAAAAACTGCTGCTGTAATTAGTAGTAACTTCATTGGTTTCATAACGTTTACTCCTATCATCGCTCAAAGCAGCAAGCTAATTGCTGTTTTGAGTCAGTTAACTAAGACAATTTATTAGTTCGTAACAACAATACCCCGTACACCCTGTACGCATTGTTACGAAAGCTAGACTACACTTGCACTATAGTGGAAGCGTATTTACTTAACCTATTGGTTATCTATTGTTCGCTATGGGTTAGCTATGGATTAGCTATTGACTCAATACATCATTGTTATCATTAGTGAAATTAACAGCTAAGAAATGTTAAAAATCTTTCAGGATGATACTACCCCGATGATATTCAGGTTCGATAGCTGTGAGCTAAACTCTGAAAATTTCACTTTGCAGGTTAATGGTGTGCCGAAATTGGTCGAACCCCATGTTTTTGATTTAATTTTATATCTAATTAACCAAAGAAATAGATTAGTATCTCGCGATGAACTTTTTAAAAAACTTTGGACAGGACGTGAGGTTTGTGATGCCACTTTAAGTAATAATATAAAATGCGCGCGCGCTGCCTTAGGGGATGACGGTAAGCGACAAGCCATCATAAAAACAACAAGAGGACGTGGTTATCAATTTATTGCTCAAGTAATAACTACCACTAGCGAAATGGACCGCTCACGCATACCTCTAGAGAGTATAAACGCGACTAGCCCGACTGTTTTCCCCGCACTTAATACTAGGCGTTATTTAAGGGTATTATTGGTAGCAACCTTGCTAGTCTTATTAATTGTTGGCTATAAGCTCTGGACACCTGTTAACGAAATAACAACGAATAATTCGGCTAACATTTACCAGCCAAAATCTATTGCGGTAATGCCATTTAAAAACCATAGTAATTTAGAAAAAGATGTATTTTTTACTAGGGGTATACACGATGACTTATTAGTACACATATCTAAAATTAATGACGTCAAATCAATATCTCGAACTTCCGTGATGGCCTATCTAAATAGTAGCAAGGATGTGCAAACTATCGGCAAAGAGTTGGGAGTGATGACAATACTGCAAGGAAATGTGCAACGAGCGAGTGACCAAATTCGTATCAATGTTCATTTAACCAATGTCTTGACAAATGACAATATCTGGGCTGAAAGTTATACCAGAAAACTCACCGCTAAAAATATTTTTGTTATTCAAGAAGATATAGCAAAAACCATAGCAACAGCACTTGAAACGGTACTTCCACCAAGAGAAATAGCTTATATTGAAAAACTGCCGACTCAAAATTTGTCAGCTTTAGAGGCATACTTTAGGGCGAAAGAAAGTAGTAGAAAAAATACCCGTGATGGTTATCAGCAAGCAATTTCTCATTTAGAATTAGCGGTAAAACTAGACCCGAACTTTTCCACGGCTTATGCCCTGTTAGCTAACTTGCATGTCGGACAAATATTCTGGACAGGACTGCCAGCCAAAGAACAGCTAGAAAAAGCTAAGAATTTAATCGCAATCACCATGAAACTTGATAGCAATATTAGTGAACTGTATCGAGCTATTGGTAAGCTTAAAAGCTATGAACAAGATTTTAAAGCTGCTGATTCTGCTTTTAAAAAAGCCATTAACTTAAATCCTAATAATGCCGAGGCTTATGCTTCATATGCGCAATTATATCTGAGGCATTTAAAAAACATTCCTCAAGCAATTAATTTACTTTCAAAGGCCTACACGCTAAGCCCAATTGATGATAGTTTAGCCACAGCACTGGCTCAAGCACTCATCAAAGCAGGTCGCTTCAATGAAGCGAGAAAAATAGTGGAAGAGATTATTGTTCGCAAACCTACTTACGCCGCGGCCTATAGAAAACTAACTTTTATTGAATTTTTTGGCGACCATCATATTGCAGAAGCATTGCGATCACTATCTAAGAGCATCGAACTAGATCCTGATGTACCTTTTATTTCAATGTTAATGGGCTTGACCTATATTCACTTAGGCGATAATGAACAAGCGATAGCATGGCTTAACCATGCATTAAAGCTTGCACCAGGGTTTAGTGGCGCAAATCATGCTCAAGCATTTATTCATGAACTTCGCGGCAACTATAATGCAGCCTTTGATTCTTACCTTAAAGTATCTAAACACTTCTTGCTAGTTAACGAGTCTATGTACAACCTAATGAAAGCTGGCTTAAAAACGCAACGTTCAACAGAAGTAATAATACACTTTCAAAAAATTTACCCTGAACTTTTTCATGCCAATGTCAATGTAGATACCACCAATTTTGCCATTGCGCTCGCGCTTGGCAGATTATTAAAGCACCAAGGAGAAACGGTGCAGGCTTTAAGGCTTCTAAAAGGTAGCCTTAAAGCTGCTCAGGTTAAAATACATGGCGGCTGGACAGATAATCATAATAACTGGCAGGCTAAAATTTACTTGGCAATGGGAAATAAAGAGGCAGCATTGACCGCTTTTTCTGACGTTGTTGAAGAGGGGTGGCACTCAGAGAAACTTATTAATGATGCTGATTATCAAGAGTTTAATGATGCCCCTATATTTAAAAAACTAATACAGACAATGCAATTTCGTCTTAAAGCAGAGCGAGAAAAACGAAGAGCTATGCTCTCTAACGGAGAACTATCTTCTCTCCCCGCAGCACCATAAGTAGAAGCAACCATAAGAATACCTTATACCCAAGCGCCTTGAATTGAAGTCGCTCAAGCACTCTAAAACCTGCATCTTGAATGGTAACGGGTATATATCTATCTTATAAAATTTCACAATCAAAAATTAAATATAAATCCCAACAATAACTTCAACATTAATAATAACTTAACATATACTCTTTAACATATACAGACCCCATTTTTCGTCCCCCTCGTAAATAGAAAAGCTTAACATTACAAGTAACTAATATAAATTTTCACCAATAAAATCAACCGAATATATAATGTCTGCATTTAATTCTATGTAGTATGCCTTTAAATAGTCTACGCTTATTATGTTTATTGTGTTTATTGTGTTTATTGTGTTTATTGTGTAATTAGAAGCTTACAGGAGTTTATTTTAGATTATGTCTGTATTCAACATGAAAAATATCACTCCGCAGGAAAGTAAAGAAGCTGAAAAGCCATTAGTGATGTTAGTTGATGATGAAGTAGAAAACCTAAATGTTTTGCGTCAGTTACTGGAAAAAAAATTTCAAATAATTACTGGGCTTAATGGACAAGAGGCCATTCAATTAATTGATAATATGAAAGATCCTACTAAGATACAGTTAATAATTAGTGATCAACGAATGCCAAACATAACAGGTGTTGAGTTTCTAGAAAGAATTGTCGAGCGCATGCCTAATACAATTAGAATTATATTGACTGGTTATTCTGATACTCAAGTCATTATAGATGCCATTAATAAAGCTAAGCTATATAAGTTTATAACAAAGCCCTTTGATCCTATTGAGTTAACTTTAACAGTGCAACGAGGTATTGAAGCATTTCAAATGAGGCAAGAGCTTATTGAATACTCTACTAATTTAGAAAAAATAGTCGCTGATAGAACAGAAGAATTAAACGATAAAAACGATAAATTGATTGAAGCATTAAATGCTTTAGAAAAACTCAGTCTTAGTGACCAGTTAACCGGGGTTCATAACCGTTACTTTTTAAACAAATTCTTGCCTCCAGAGCTAGAAAAAATTAAACGAGAATATAGCGAGAATAAATATCATGACAATCAACTAGGTTTTTTGATGGTTGATATTGATTTTTTTAAAGAGGTTAATGACATATATGGTCATGACGCCGGAGATAAAGTATTAGTTAAGTTTGCTAAAATATTCACTGAAACTTGCCGGCAATCTGACTGGGTCTGTCGGTGGGGGGGAGAAGAGTTTGTTATTATTGCGCGTGGATTAACAAGAGAAGAATTACAAGGGTTAGCACAGCGCATAATACGAAATGTAGCGACTCACAAGTTTGAGCTAGGTTGTGGACAATCAATTTCCAAATCATGCTCAATCGGAATAACCTCCTTCCCTTTTATTAAAGAGCAGTTTAGCAAATTAAGTTGGCAGCAAACATTAAACTTAGCAGACTTAGCTTTATACCTTGCAAAAAATAATGGCAGAGCTACATGGGTAAGCTTGTTTGAAGGCTCTGCCAAACCAGAGGATAGTATCTATGAAGAATCGATGATCAACCTTAAAAAAGTAATTGATGATGAAAAAATATCCTACTGTAGCCCTAAAGCTCTTAACTCTTTTTAACTAATTTAAATAATGAATATTAAATTTCATGTTGAGACCTAAAAGCCCTTCTAAATTGAGTGGTACTTTTATAACCTATAACAATAAAAAAAAGTTAAATATACTACCTAAACTCTTTACTATTATTATAGTAACAATAGCCGTTATCGCCTCTTCTTATAGTTTTAGTAATTCATCTTCGCTGCAACTCGAACACCTTACTATGGAGCGCGGGTTACCTAATAATACAATTATATGTCAGCTTCAAGATAGTATGGGCTTTATCTGGTTTGGCACGAAAAATGGTTTAGCCAGATATGATGGCTATGAATTCAAAGTTTACCTAACTGACAGTAACGAAACATCCTCAATATCTCATCATTATATTAATGCCTTATATGAAGACAAATTGGGGTTTATATGGATTGCAACAGATGGTGGCGGACTTAACCGTTTTGATCCAAAAAGCGAAAAATTTAAAACTTTTTACCATAGTTCTGCGAATCCAAGTAGTTTAAGTCATAATTCTGTTACCTCACTTAGCTCAGCTAGTAATGGTAAATTATGGGTAGGCACCGCGCATGGGTTGAATTTATTTAATCCTAAAAATGAAACTTTTCGTCATTTCCTTCATAAAAAAAATGATAGTTCAAGCCTTTCTTCTAACAAAATCATCTCATTACTTAGCAAGGATAATGGTGAGCTGTGGATCGGATTAAATGATGGTTGGCTTAATAGCCTTTCGCCTGATGCAACTGAATTTAAAAGGTATAAAATTAGTGCGCCTGGTTTTAATGATGTTGGAATTACTGATATTGCGCAAAGTAGCAATGATAACAATAAATTATTTATCGGAACCCGAGGGTTTGGCTTTTATATATATTCAATAGGTTTAAACCTTTGGCAGCACTTTCCTCACGATCCAGAAAACAAATACAGTTTATCTAATAATTCAGTCAATGCCATTCTACAAGATAATCATCAACGAGTTTGGATTGCAACCGATAATGGCCTAAATTTATTTGATATTCACACCGAAAACTTCATGGCTAGCTATAAAAAACACGACAGTTCAAGCCTGAGCGATAATAAAATACAAAGTATCCTCGAAGATAATAGTAATATGATTTGGTTTGGAACTTGGGACGCAGGAGTTGATATTTTAAACCCTATGTCAATCGCCTTTCATAGTATAACTAACGGAAAAAATGGTCCTGGTGAACTTACAGATAATTTTATTAATGCACTCATGGTCGACCCTAAAGGAAACTTATGGGTGGCCGGAAATAAAGGCCTTAATGTTCAAAAATACAAACAGAATACATTTAAACATATTTTACATGACCCTGTAGATGTAGGAAGTATAAGTGATAATTTCGTTAGAAGCTTCCTGATGGACAACTCATCAACATTGTGGGTTGGTACTAAAAATGGTGGTTTAAATCGCAGGAATGAACAAACCAAAAAATTTAAACACTACCTGCATGAGCCAAACAATCCTAAAAGTTTGAGCCATAATGCTGTGCAATCAATTTATCAAAGAAACAACGGTGAAGTGTGGGTATCAACTCGTCACGGATTAAATAAGTGGGACGCTGTTTCAGAAAGTTTTCAACAATATTTACATCAAAGTGAAAATGAACATAGCTTAAGTGACAACTATCTTTATACGCTATACGAAGACTCAAAAAACAGATTATGGATAGCCACTCGAAATGGCGGTTTGAATTTGTGGCTTGATAAATCCCAATCATTTATTTCATTCACCCATAACCCAAATGAAAGTAGCAGTATAAGTAGTAATTTTATTTCTTCAATCCAAGAAGATAATCAAGGAAACTTGTGGGTTGGTACTGTCGGAGGTGGATTAAATAAAGCAATTATTAACACTCACAATAACCAATTAACAATTAATTTTAAACAGTTCTCAATTAAAGACGGCATAAGAAGCGACTTAATTGCGGCTATAGAGGTGGATAAATTTGGTATTCTTTGGATAAGTACTACAGATGGCATATCAAGATTTGATCCACTCGATGAAACGTTTAGAAATTTCGGTGGTGTACAGGGAGCACAAGCGGATGGGTATTTCATTGGTTCGAGTAGTCAAGACGCCTTTGGACGCATATATTTTGGTGGTATTAATGGTATTACTCGATTTTCGCCAAGAAATGTTGAAATGGTATCTCCGCAACCACAAGTTGTACTAACAGGAATAAGACTTTTTAATACTCCTTTAAACATAGAACCACAGAATTCCAAGGCAATATTAAAGCAATCGATAACATTCACACCTAAAATCACTCTAAACGATAAACAATCAGTATTCTCAATAGAGTTTTCAGCTTTACACTTCACTAACAGTTTAAAAAATACATATGCATATCAACTGGTTGGGTTTGATGATGCATGGATACATACCGACGCTAAGCGACGGTTCTCAAGCTATACTAATCTATCCGCAGGTACCTATACTTTTAAGGTAAAAGCAAAGAATAGTCTCGGAGTATGGAATGAAGAAGGTGCTAGCTTAAAAATCACGATTTTACCTCCTTGGTGGCTCACCTGGTGGGCAAAAACTATTGCTGTGACTAGTTTTATAGTTATTTTATACTTAACTTACCGACTACGTATTCAGTATTTAACTCAACAAAGGAAGGAGCTCAAAGCAAAGGTTAATGAAAGAACACAAAATATAATTACCTTGAGTGATATCGGAAAAGAAGTAAGTGCTTGTCTAAATGTTGAAATGATTTCAGAAAAAGTCTACCTTCGTGTCTCAAAATTAATGGATGCAACGATATTTGGCATAGGGGTCTATCAAGAAAGTGAAGGCAAGATTTACTATAAACTTGCGATGGAAAACCAACTAAGACTAGACAACTATGAACGAGATATGGCTGATCAGAATCAGTTGGCTGTCTGGTGTATAAATAATAAACAAGCCTTGTTTTCAAATAATATAAGTGTTGAATATAGACAATATATAAATGAATACTTAGAGCAAACTGTCAATAATGTAAAATTAAGTAATGGCAGTATCCCTAAGCCAGTTAACTCTGTTTTGTATGTCCCCCTTTTAATAAATGATCGTGTACTTGGGGTTATCTCTGTACAGAGTTATTTAACCAATGCCTATAATGTTCATCAAATGAATATGTTAAAAACATTAGCGACTTATATCGCTATTGCGCTAGAAAATGCCAACGCCTATCAAGAAATAGAAAATAAAAATAAGGAAATATTGACGGCTCAACATCAGTTAGTGCTTGCAGAAAAAATGGCATCATTAGGTACGTTAACTGCTGGGGTTGCTCATGAGATAAATAATCCAACAAATTTCACTCATGCGTCTGTCTTTTTGATGCAAGACGAAATTACACAAATCAAAGCATTATTAACCGAGCTTGCCGGTGGTTCTAGTGCAGATCCTCAAGTAATACATTCATTTAACGAAATGTTTATCAAGCTTTCGGAGCTGATAGGCACAGCACTTGAAGGAACAAACAGAATCACAAAAATTGTTGAAAATTTACGCACTTTTACCCGTTTAGACACCACTGAAAAAGGTTTAGCGGATATGGGAGATTTGATCAACGCGACAACAAACCTAGTGACAACACAGTTTGACACTATTGATATTAAAATAGAGGTAAGCACCTCCTTGAAAGTAAGTTGCTTTCCTTCTAAGTTAGGGCAAGTCTTTATGAATATTATTATAAATTCATGCCAGGCCATTGAGGAAAAATCCAAGAAACAGCAATACTCTATTCCTCCCTATAAAGGTGAATTAAATATCATCATAAAAGAGTTAAATGAGCATATAGAAATTGTCTTTAAAGACAATGGTGCAGGCATGGAGGAAACAACCCTCAATAAAATATTTGAACCCTTTTTTACAACAAAGCCCTTAGGTTTAGGTACAGGTTTAGGCATGGCAATTACCTATGGAATTATAGAAGAGCACAAAGGAAAAATTCATGTTAGCTCAATAAAGGATACGGGGACGGAAATATCAGTTACCCTTCCTATTACATAACTTAATGAATTTGATATTAGTTTTTCTTCCAAAAATACTGCTCATAAGAATTAATTTCTAATGCTCGATAAAATGCCCTATCAATAGATTGGTAAGCTTTTTCATCCATATTCTCTTTCACTGCAATATAGACTCCCGATGGATAACCAAGAAATTTTGAACAAGCAAGCACTTTAGATAATGGATTTTTATCATGATAAACTTCCATAGGGTTAGGGTGATAAAAGGCCTTATATCGCTCTGCAATTAACATATCTATGCCCTTAGCTAAAGAGTCGCTTTTTGCTAAGACTATAACATTTGCTCCAGCATCCTTAACAATAGGTAGTACCGTCGTACCAGGTAAAACACCTATAGATAAACCTTTCAGTCGATGGGTGGCACTCAGAATAGGAATAAAATTTTCTTTTTTAAAACACAACCCTGGAACCATACGAAATAGTGGCTTGGTTAAATGCCTGAGTTCCTGATTAGTCAAAGTGAGAGGGAATAGTAAGTCAATACTGCCTTTTTCAATTTCCTTAATGCCATCTTCACGTGTATAACGTATAAACTCAACCTCTGCATACACACCTTTAAGTACTCTATTTACATAGAGATATGCTTTATCCTCCTCAATATTTTTAATAAAGTTAATATGTGGTGGATAATCGTGTCCGTCCGGTGAAACACGTCTTCTTAACATTAGCTAAAGCATTTAATCTCATCCTCAATATAATAATGGGGATAAACGATGAAGCGACGAACGTTAGCAGATTGGAAGCGATTAATTGATCGA
>Ga0209292_1001240_pt1 | contig 31609 bp, 23 predicted proteins | sample GOMGulsemesocosm_2_FD_184634 | JGI IMG/M metagenome (GOLD analysis project Ga0209292, IMG submission 184634) | Methane-oxidizing microbial communities from mesocosms in the Gulf of Mexico - GOM9C Gulf of Mexico (SPAdes) (version 2) | ecosystem: Environmental > Aquatic > Marine > Cold seeps... | reverse complement strand
ATAAAAACTTTACCCGCGCTAAAATGAAGCGCCGTTTAGAGCAAATAGATAAAAGCCTAGATAAATATATGGCTAAATTGGAAGAAACTGATCAGGTTGAGTCTGCGGACATTAATCTCCAAACAGTAAAAATAAAGGACAAAATAGCAGCATTAAATGAGGAGATGCAGCGGCTGAAAAAGATCGAAGTTGAGATGCTAGCAGCGCCAGATAAGCAGGTCTCATTAACAGACCCAGACTCCAGGTCGATGAAGACACGTGGCCAGGGGATCGTTGGCTACAATGTGCAGACTGCGGTGGATTCAGAGCATCACTTGATTGTCGCACACGAAGTTACAAATGAGGGCACTGACCGTCGCCAGCTTACGAATATATCGATCCATTCTAGAGAGGCGTTAGGTCTGGATAATCTAATGATCATTGCAGATCGAGGCTACTTCAGAAGCGAAGAAATACTGGCCAGCTATCATGCAGGTTTTAAGCCTTTAGTTCCTAAAACCTATACTTCAAATAATGTCGCACAAGGGTGCTTTGCGAGATCAGACTTTATCTTTATCGCATCCGATAACGAATATCTTTGTCCAGCTGGTGAACGTTTACGACAAACTGGATCCTCTACTCATGACAATAAAATTTACCAAAGCTATACCAGTCCTAAATGTAAGAACTGTCACATTAAAACACAGTGTACTACGGGAAAAGAGCGTCGAATAAGACGCTGGGAGCATGAAGAAGTACTTGATGATATGCAGGCAAGGCTAGAACAAGCACCCGAGTCTATGAAGATAAGACGTCAGACTGTAGAACACCCCTTCGCAACCATTAAGGCATGGATGGGGGCTACTCATTTTTTAACTAGAACCTTAGGGAGAGTCAGTACCGAAATGAGCCTGCATATACTGGCATATAATATGAAGCGGGTCATAAATATTGTCGGAATCAACAGATTACTGAGCACTATAGCGACATAGGCGCAATGGTGTCTTATAGGCATAATAAAGCAGCTTGCTGCTGCTCCTTATCAGCTCGAAGACTAATTTAACTGGATGATTAAGTATGGCACCCTAAAGAGAGGAAGGCTTTAGAACTTGATATAACTAGGAAGATCACGCCAATACACTGGCTTTTGTGTTTTCACACAGTCTGGGCCAATAGCCATTTTTAAGTTTTATTCTTTCTGTGATCTGCCTTGTTATTACTAAACTGTTAACATCCAACACTTTTTGAGTACTTTAAGTTATAGGGCCTGCCAGTTGTATTGTTCGTGCTTGACTCATCTTGAATTAAAATAATTCAGATCTAATTGATTGGCTCCTACATTGCCCGTTTACATTCTGATCAAATTCATAAAGAGCTGATACCTCTACCTATCATCAGATCATAGGTATCTATTAACAATAGTTCGGTGCAGGTCTGGTGTAATGATATTCCTGATTGCAAGATCTACGGCATCAACAACCTTCTGCGCCTCAGGATAACTACGCCTAATGCCAAATTTCATCTGAGTAATGCTATCCTGTTTGATGAGATCTCCCATTGGAATACTCTCTAACAATCCAGAGAGCCCAACTTGTTTTATTATATATCCAGTTACGATAGGATCTGCAAAATAGAAGTCAACTCGGCCTCTCAATAACATCTTTAAGATTTGTTCGACCTCAGGAACTTCTGTCACCTCGGGGTGCGCGCCCCATACTTCCGAATGGCTGCTATTACCTAAGAAAGTGGCAGCTTTTAGTGAATAAAAGTCTTCTATTCTTCGAGCAGATCTAATTTTGTCCGCATTCAAGTTATATGGATTAAAAAATAAGGCAGACTCGCTTAACGTTGTCACCGGCGTCGGCGCAAAGAGAGCGTATCGTTCACGGTCGACTGTAACGGGACAACAAAAAGCATCTGCAACACCTGTCTCCACTAATGCTTGAGCCCTCTTCCAAGGATAGGGGGAATGATTGAACTCAAAATTCAGCTGTGTCGATAGCTCATTAATCAAGTCAATTAGTATGCCTTTCACATTCTTTTCCATTATCTCCTCTTGAAAAGAATATGGCGGTACATTGGGGTGATAAACCAGTCGAATAACTTTCTGCTTACTTGCGAAAGAAGATTCCATCGGTAACATTAAAGTGGATAGAGCAGCAAGAAAACACCGTCTTGTAATCATAATTCACCATTACCAATCTAAGTCATATAGTAATTATTAGTATAAAACCCACTTACAAGGGAGTTTTAAGTTATTAATTCGAAACGATAATATCTATAGCCTTCACCCAAAATCTCAGCATATACCTTTGCTTTTTACTCAACCTTTTAAAGCAATATAAACCATTACTTGGACAAACAATAAATCACTTAACACAGGTATGATATTTAAAGAATTTCTTAAAATTCAGAAATAAAGTAATTACACCTAGAATCAATTTTTTAAAAATAAGAGTGAAAAATCAACTATCAGTTTAGATTTTTTTCAACGTATAGTTAATAAGATAATTTTTTAATACTTCGTAAGCCCCTAGAAAAGTAAACATCTAAACTGTCGGATAGGGTACTCCCATTAAGATTCTCTACGTCGTTTTACAGGGGTTGCGGAAGGTCCGCATGTGTCAGCTTCAGCCTCTTCGAAGCTTTTAATTTAATGTCTGAAATCGGTCAATTTCAGACATTCCCGCCGTCAAATACGACAATTCGAAAGCGTGATTAATTCTCGCTATATTAAGAATATTTATGAACATAGGCTTCCTCCCAATTGATATAAAACAGCACTTTAACCTTCGTGTCGTCTTTCGTCGTGACGCCTATTTTCTAGCTTCAATACATACGATGGCTATGAAGAATCCGTGACAGGTTATAAAGAGAGGATGATCAGTAGAGAAACTGAAAATGGCTGGTATTATTTTCATATTTGCAAGGGTAACGAAATCATTGGGCAACTTGAGTTTAAATCATTTTCAGGCTTACCCGATACTGGGTATGTTCATTTAATTTATTTGCTACTCAGTTATCGGGGTTGTGGGGTTGCAGATTTAGCTGAGAATTATATGGCAAAACACCTTAAATCTAAAAGATGCAAACAAGCAATTTTGTCCGTCAGCCGCACTAATGAAAGAGCTATTAGGCACTATAAACATCATGATTGGTCATATTTAAAACCAAATCCCAAGCACAAATTACAGATTATTATATGCGAAGGTTCTAGTTATAATCGAGACAAAATACAATTTTTGTCCTCCCACTAGAATCTGTATTCATGACCAAAAATTGCCAACTATGTGATAGTTCCCCCTAAACAGATCCACACAGTATCTACCTACTATCGAATTATAGGTACGACAGAATTCAACATTTTATGTGATGTCAGGTCTTAGAAAACCACTTTGCCACAGTTCTCTAGATATAGAATGACGCGCGGCCCTCAAAAATTTAGATTTGTGTGTACAGCGCTACAGATTGGCCTTGTGTTGCCACATTGGAAGTTTGAGAAAAGTACTATTTTAAGCCTATTACTCAAATAGATAACTAGAGATTTTTCTCAGTGTTGCTTGAATGAATAATAAATTTATGATCAGATACAGATCTGTAAGACAAATAATAAATTCGTAATACTGATAGATTGAGACCCACTTGCTTGTATTCTGCTGCTGGAGACTCAAAGCTAGCTAGGTGAATTAAGCTAGACAAAGGATCATTTAGCGCGATTTGTATTACTTTTCTAAATATTTGTACAAGTAATATATTTAAAAATACAGCAGTATCAATTATATATAATTTTTAAAAGCAGGTTTTCTGTTGTTTCCCAGTTCCGCTGATTATCCAGCAATAAATGAAGAAGAAATTAATGAATTTACACTTTTCCCGCCAACCTATCCTTGATCGCCAGCAAAATTTATACGCTTATGAATTATTATTTCGCAGTCCTAATGAAACTTCTTTCGGAGCAATTGACGGAACTATCGCAACTTCAAAAATAGTTTCAACAAGTCAATTTGAGCATTCATTATCAGATTTGGCGGGTGGCAAACCTGCCCACATTAACTTTAATTTACAATCTATCCTTAATAAATCCCCCACTATGATTCCTGCGGAGCAGTTAGTTATTGAGGTTATAGATATCGATAAGCCAGGTAAACGACTACTTGAAGAGTGTAAAGCATTAAAGGAAGCTGGTTACAAAATTTTGCTGGACAACTATGTTCATCAAAAGGCATGGCTACACTTTCTCCCTTTTATCGACATGATTAAATTAGATATACGTGTAGCTTGTTCATCAAGCATCCGCCTAGTGACTAAAATTAAGGAAAAATATAATCATATAAAGCTCATCTGCAGTAAAATTGAAACTCAAGATGAATTTCAGCGTGCCAACGATGCCGGTTTTGATTTCTTTCAAGGTTATTTTTTCGCACAACCTCAGGAAATTACAAAAAGATCAGTTGATGTCAATGATTTCAGTCTCGCAGAAATACTCTTTGAAATTTCTAATTCTGACTTCGATTTACAAAAAATAATTGATGTTTTTCAAAATGATCTCAACCTAACTTATAAACTACTGAGGTATAGTAATTCAGCTATTTTTAGTCGTGCGGTTGAAGTTTCTTCGATTAAGCAAGCTGTTGTTAGTTTAGGAAAAAAAGAACTTACTAAGTTCATCACTATCCTCTTCGCGTCTCAAAGCATTGGGAACAAACCTAGTGAACTCTTATCGATGTCTTTATCACGCGCCAAGTTTTGCGAAAACCTAGCAGCATCGCTTACTACTGGGCTTAATCCTTCCGTAGCCTTCTTAACCGGAATGCTTTCATTGATAGACATGATGCTAGATGAGCCAATGCAAGAACTTGTAGTAAAATTAAAACTGTCTGCTGATATCAGCGCTGCCCTTTTGCACAAGCAAGGAGAATTAGCGCTGCTTATTGAAATGTCAAGTTCCTATGAAAAAGGGAGTTGGTATAACATTGCAGCTATTGGAAGTAGACTGTCATTAACTCCTGAAGATATAGCAAAGAGCTATCAACAGGCATTAAACTGGAGTGACGAGCAAATGAATATTATTGGTTAATAAGCTTGCTCTCCCCTTATATTGTAAATAAGCCCTAACTCATTCAGTTCTATTTATAACAACATACTCTCAAATATAAGGGGTGTACTTTTAGGCTAAGTTTGGTTTTTTTGAAAAACTCATTTTTAGAAAACACACATATTTCTTGGAGTTTTAGCCGTTTACGTGAGTTCTCGATCTAAGCTTGTTCTCATTTTTAAACAATAGCTCAATAACCTTCACATCTTTATCCATTAGCCTTAGATATTTCCTATCCGTATTTGTCTTGTTTTCTGCATACAAGAGTGTCCTTCAAAAATTAATAGATAGCAGTGGAAGGTTTTGAATCCAATAAGACACTCTAAAGTCAGCAGGCCTCTATCGGTTGTCATCACGATATCGTGTGCAACAATCAAGTGATGTTTTGTATCTACAGCGCTTTGCACGTTATAACAAACCTGCCTTTGCAGGTGATGTGTCTTCATCAAGCGGGCAGCAGGGTCGGTTTGTGATACCTGCTTGTCTGGGTGTTCATTCACTTCTATTACAAGGGCTTTAAGCTCCACTAATCGCTGTTTAAGCCATGCTAACTTTGTGGTTGAGACAGTGTTTGAAGTCTCTTCTTCATTCTTGTCTTTACTATCCGTTTGACTTAAGTACTTTTCGATACTTTTCTCAACGCGGTCTATATGGAACTGGACTTTGCTGGGTGTGTCATTCTTTGACTTGTTGTTCACGGCCTTGAATTTACGACCATCAATAGCGAAGCGCAATTCGCTGAACATATTCATCTGGCGACACATCTCTACAAACTGACGGCAGATGCTTCTTATCCCTTTGCTATTATCTTTTCAGAAGTCTGCTATTGTTTTAAAATCTGGCATTAATCGGCTCAGCAACCCCATTAATTCAACGTTGGGATGGCTTTCTTTTTCTAAGCGGCGAGAAGATTGAATGCGGTTAAGATTAGCATAGATATAGAGTTTTAAGAGGATGGCTCGGTGGTAATCTAGAGGGCCAGTATCTTTAGCGACAACACGCTTAAACCCAAGTGTTTCAAGCTCTATACCTTCAACAAATACATCCACGACCCGAACGGAATTATCTTCAGTAACAAAGTCATCAAGTACTTCGGGGAACAAGGTAGTTTGTATCCTTGACTGACCTAAAATATGATGTGCCATCACGTTCACCTTATGGTTTAGTTGACCCTATAATGATACTAAAAGTGATGGTTTAATAGGCGGTGGCATTAGGATTAATCGATCATAAGAAGCCTGAGCTTAGATCAAAAGGTAATCGGAGTTTTTACACCGTCTGTATCAAGATCCGCCATGTTTTCTAAGTACGTTTCCGCCGACTTTAATTCTCAATTCATGTCATTCTAAGCTACGAAAGGGTAGAGCGTTTGCGCATAAGCCCAAGGCAGGAAGCGGACATTTCTAAGATTAAATACACAGCTTTATTCATACGTTAAACCCCGCCTTGATTGATAAAAGAATGAAAGCAGGTTTTTATAAGTTTATGAAAAAATCATTGGGATAAGCAAGTTAACGATTAATGGTTATTTGTTTCTAATCTATACTTTTTAAATGTTTCACCGTCGTATTTAACATTTTCAACGAATTTTGCTCCACCTCGAGAAAGTGCTCCTAGATTTCGACGTGAAAGAGGAAGAAGAAATGTCACGAAATCAATGCGTGGATCAGAATTAGCGAACTCAATCGCTTTGCGTGAAATCCTCATCCCTAAACCAAAATTTTCTGGTTTGAGAACGAGGCCAAAATCCCATTCTTCTCCTTCTTTCTGAAAACCGCCCCAACCTACATAAACATCACCATACAAAATAGCCCAATGTCCCAAACCATTGTGTTGCCAGGTTCTTTCTTTTGCTTTTACAAATTTATTGGCATCATCAAGCGTCCATTTAGATTTTAAAAGTGGCATATGCTCAGCAACCCGAGAGTTAGACATATGCGAAGCTATCTCTACCAAGGAGATATCTTTTAATCGTACAAACCTGATCTCAAGTGCTTTTATCATTGTTAATTCCATATTATGTCAATTAATATGGTAGATCTTTACATACGGTGCCGTATATTTCAATCTATTCTAACTACAGCGTTGGGTATATTATTAATGAACAAAGTTAAATTTCCCGAAGAAGTATGGCTAAGCGCAGGATTTCGTGCTCTTACAACGAACGGTCCTACGGCCATTAGAGCAGAGGCTCTCGCACGAAGCTTGGGTGCAACCAAAGGGTCTTTTTATTGGCATTTTACAGATCTCCCATCCTTTAAAAAGGCGATGCTAAATCTATGGAGGAGCAGCGTAGTTCAAGAAATTGATACTTACATTCTAGCTGAACCTGATACATTTAAGCGTCTAAAAGTCTTAACTGATTACGCGTCAAAACCTGCTCCAGAAGAATTTGGTGGGCGCCGGGTTGAGCCAGCAATGCGTTCATGGTCCTTAACTGATAGTACGGTGCTTACTGTCGTGAACGAAGTTGATGAAATTAGGCTTTCACTTATTGCAAAATTACTGACTGATATTGGGAGAAATGATCCTGCACTAACTCAACTGCTCTATGGCGCCTTTATTGGTTTGGATGATCTCGCCTCCAAGGGCCATGCTGATATCAAAACTGCGTTGGAAGTTTTGTTAAAGATAGTGACAGAACCGTATTTTTGCGAACGAGATAATAGTTAGTCAATACGAACTTAGTAGGTTGTGCCGCAAAGTTTGGTAAATACATACCCGCATGTATCTAATAGCGAGTGCGTTTTTGGTTAGGGACAGAAAGCTGTTACTTGGCTAAATCTTGTAATTAAATTAGGCTCATTAACTGATGAAAACGACCTAGCTAGAACGTCCGCTTTGTGCCCAGACAGGGTAAAAACTATCAAATAGATGTGCAATAAGATTTTCTTGTGCATTTTTCAAATCTGTATCTAATAAAATCAACAGCTTAGCGAAGCTGTATTTACTAAAATATGGCAAATTAATGATAGAATCGGAGTTTTCACACAGTCTGTATCTTTAGCGGAAATTTATAAGCACTAATATCCCACAAACAGTATGAATCCACATTCCTCTATTACCTTTCGCGCCTGAACGTGCAGAGAGAGATACCTTTGCTTATTCAGGCTGCGCCAAATTTCTCTGTATCAAGCCAGTGCTTCAACTGTAAATACTTTGCTTTCCACCCTTTTTATATAGCCGTATTTCGCTATGGGATCCAATTCTAAAATGGCTCTGCGTAACATATCAAAAGCCACAGCGACACTTAGCTCTCTTATATACGTTCTACTTCGTCTATACGATATGGCTATTTGTTGAGAATGTATGACCTCTCCCGCTTTAACCGCGATAACCACCGTGCCCACTGGGCGCTCATCGCTACCGCCAGTAGGACCTGCAACACCACTAGTCGCTATCGCAAATTGAGTACTCTCTATTTGGTTGTTACACTTAGCAGCACCTGCCGCCATTTGAGCCACACATTCTAAAGAGACCTCACTATGATCAACAATGGTTTGTGCACTGACGTCTAATAAAGCGATTTTTGCTTCATTACAATAACTGACGATCCCTTGTTTTAAATAACTTGAGCTGCCGGCAAATGCGACCAGCTGCGAACAAATCTCACCGCCCGTCAAAGACTCAGCCACTGCCAGAGTGTGTTTATTATCCAGCAATAATCGATGTACTTCACCCGCTAAAGTCTCCTGGTTTAATGCAACCACTGCATCACCCAGTAGCTTAGAGGCCTGTTCGATAGCCACTTTTTGCTGCCCTTCACTGACATTACGTGCAATCAGTTTAAGTTCTAGATAAGGCGTGTACGAGCGATAGCCTAATGTGAGGCCCACAGGCCAATCACATTTTTCCAAATGTTGAGCCATATCAGACTCACCCACACCGACGGTCAAAATCTTTGTGACATTCACAGGCATATTTTCATGATCTTGGTCGCGCACAAAAGGGATAAATTGCTCAGCAACCATGCGCTTAAATTCATGGGGAACACCCGGGGTGAAAAACAGCCAAGCGCGATTGAGTTTGACTCTAAAACCACAAGCAGTGCCCACCGGATTATCAACCATGACTGCGCCTTTCGGCAATTTAGCTTGCTTGAGGTTATTGGCACTTAAAGGGATATTTCGTTCACTAAACCAGGCTTCTAAAATGTTGCGCCACTGAGTGTTTTCTACCAGCTCAACACCCATAGCATCCGCCATGGCCTGTGCTGATAGATCATCAGCGGTGGGCCCTAAACCGCCATTAACAAGGATAATATCAGCGCGTCCACTGCGCTCTATGAACACATCCACTAAATCAGCGACCCTATCACCCACGGTCGTACGCCGCTGCATTTCAAAGCCTGCATCCATCAATTGATTACCCAGCCAAGCTGCGTTGGTATCGACAATTTGACCTGCCAGCACTTCTTCACCGGTGCATATCATTTCTAATTTCATCAAGATCCCTTTTGAGCTGATATTTTTTGCTAAGTTTAGTGGATAAACCGATGTTCTTATAGCTATTTTAACAGTGATTCTTTTGAAAAATATGCCAAGCAGTGCATCAATGTCTAGCTAACGACATTAACTTTGCCTATCTATCGCTAAACCACAGTGTCTATTTTGCTGTTTAAACGCTAATATTCAGTAAGTTGTCTGACATTTTAAGCCCTTAGATAACTGTAAAGTTATGTAAATCAGATAGACAATAACAACAATACTCTTAGAATTGCTGCTCTATTCGCATCCTCAAATATCGACCGGGTCTTATTTTGAATATAGACATGATTTGTAAACGAAACATCTGGTACATCACGCTTTGCTCGGTGTTTCTTGCGGGCTGCTCCATGGCACCCTCAACATCCTATATAGCAGTGAGCACCAAATCACCTCTTCTCCCTGAACAATATCAAGCAGAGAGCTTAGCGAATACTGCAGTTGCCGAGGAAGAGGTCAGTGAAAAAACCATTGATAGTGATGGCTTAGGACAAAGCACCAATACTGCGCTCCTCACCGCCATTGATACTGCCCTAATGAATAATCATGGCATTCTTGAGCAACGCGCTATTTTTGAGCAAGCATTACAGCGCAGTATCGTCAGCGATGCTGATCAGGGCCTAAATCTCAATCTAAATGGTAGCCATTCGATAAAAACCAGCAATGCCTCTAATGCTTCTACCACCAGTTTTGATCTGGCACTAAATGCCAGCTGGAAACTCGATATTTGGGGGGAGTTAAACGCACAATCAAAAGCGGCACACTATGATTTAGCAAAAGCTAAATCCAGCCTATTACACACCGAGCACACCCTGATTGCAGATATTACAGCCGCTTGGTATCAACTTATTTACCAGCAAAGAAGACAGCAACTGGTGCTTGAGCAACAGCAAAATACCAATAATCAGTTACAGGCTATTGAGTATGCGTATCGCCAAGGTTTGTCTAATATCGCCGATGTTTATCTGGCGCGTGCTAATTTAGACAGCGCTAAATCTAAAACGTCCAGTGGTACACAAACACTCTTTAGTACTGCTCGTCAGCTACAATTATTGCTGGGGCAATATCCCAATGGCCGTTTGCGCATCACGGGAGAACTCCCCTACTTGAGTAATGATTTTGAGTTGGGAGTGCCGGCCAATTTACTGAAAAATCGGGCTGATTTAAACAGCAGTTGGTTAGCGGTACTCGCTCAAGATGCCACTGCAGCCAGTCATTATGCAAAGCAATTCCCCAGTTTTAATTTAAGCGGCGCGCTATCATTAAGCGCCGCTAGACTGTCGGATCTATTTAGCCAAAATCTCGCCTGGAACTTACTGACAAATGCCAGTCAAGCAGTCCTTGATCAGGGAAAGTCAAAGGCAAACTTCGCGCTAGCACGTGCTGTATTGATAGAGCGCGAGCAAGAGTATCTGCAGGTTCTACAAAACGCCTTTAGTGAAATTGAAACCTTGATTCAAGCACAAACAGCCATTACCGAGCAATGGCGCTTAAATGGCCAAGTACTTAAAAATTCAGAGTTATCTCTCGAGCAAATCAGCGCCCAATACAAAAACGGCATGGCCAATTATCAGCAGGTACTGAGTTTACAACAGCAACTTTTTGACGATCAAAACCAGCAACTTTCTTTGCACATTGAAAAAATTCAAAACCAAATCGAGTTATTACTCGCTCTGGGAAAATCTACAGACATTAACAACAAGAGTGAGTCTAAATAACTATTATGCGACGCTACCTCGTGCCCCTCATTATTATTCTTATTAGTGCTTTTGGATACTGGTTTATCAGTTCGAACGCTCCACAGCCACGCAAACGCCCTGCTCCTAAGCCTGCTAAATTAGCTGTCGAAATCAGTAAAGTAGCTCCTAAAGGGCTACAAATCACCCTTGCCAGTTTAGGACAAGTCAGCGCAGCGCAAAGTAGCGTGATTAGCTCGCAAGTCAGCGGACGCGTCGTCGAAATTAGTGCGCATTTACAAGAGGGAGCCTTTTTTAAAAAAGGTGAGTTATTACTTAAGCTCGATGCACGTGAATTTCAAAATGAGATCAACAGCGCCAAAGCGAGCCTAACTCAAGCGCAGCAAGACCTAAAACTTGAACAAGCACAAGTGGCCCAGGCAAAGGCCGACTGGAAACGTCTTAACAAAAACGCCCCCATTCCGACCTTAGTATCAAGAACCCCACAAGTTGTGAGCGCCAAGGCCAAAGTCTCTGCAGCGCATGCCAGCTTTAATCAAGCAGTGCTTAATTTTGAGCGCACTAAAGTACTCGCCCCATTTGATGGTCGTGTATTAACTAAAAACGTCAATATTGGTGAGTTTGTCAACGCTAATACTCCCTTGGCCAATATTTTTTCCACCCGCGCACTGGAAGTTAAACTCAGCCTTAAAAATTCAGATTTAGCCTTTATCGATTTACCCGAAACCAATACAGATAACCAAGCACTTGCGCCAAGCACAAAAGTTATCTTTGAAGCTAATCTCATTGAGCCACAACTTTGGCAGGGTGAACTTGTACGTACCCAGGCCAGTTTAGATGAACAAAGTCAGCAACTGTTTGTCATCGCGCAAATCAAGCGGCCCTTTTCTGCACAAAACAGTGATAAACACCCTTTAAAAATTGGCCAGTATCTAGAGGCAAAGATTAGCGCCAAAAATATTCCCCAAGCAATCAGCATCGACATCAAAACTATCTATCAAGGACAGTACGTTTACCTGCTGAGAAAAGGCATCGTCAGACGCCAAGATATTAGTATTTTGTGGCAGGACGATAGCATCGCGCTCATCGGCAATGGCTTGAAAGCCGGTGATTTACTCATCACCAGTATATTGACCCAAGATGATGAAGGCTCTAATGCGCAGTTCATTGGCAGCGAAAAGGCCACGAGGCAAAAAAAAGGGAAAGGCGCAGGCAAAGGACAAAATCGCAACCTAAAAAAGCCCAATCGAGACAAAGGTATGCGAGCAAATAAAGAGAAAAAACCGCTAGCAGCGAACAGCTAATAAGCGCTTCTTTTTACTCAATGTATACATTAAATATCACACTATTGTCACAGAGCACTAGCAGGTTCTATGACAATAGTGACTTAATATCCTGGATTAACAATGATTGAATGGTTCACTAAAAATCATGTTGCAGCTAATCTTTTAATGTTAGCTATCATCATCTTCGGGGTTTTCAGCTTGAAAACCCGTATCCCATTGGAAGTATTTCCAAGCTTTGAGTCCAACGTCATCACTACAAGTGTCTCGCTCACTGGCGCCACCGCGCTAGAAGTCGAGCAAAGTGTCACTTTATTGATCGAGCAACAAGTCTCTGATTTAGAGGGAATATCGAGTATTACCAGCTATTCTAGTGAAGGCAGAAGTGTTGTTAATATGGAAGTTGATGACACCTATGACAAACGCGACCTATTGGCAGATATCAAAAGCAGTATCGATACCATCAGCGATTTTCCAGAAGATGCGAATTCTCCTGTCACGCAGCTGAAAAAACGCACCCGTGAAGTGATCAACGTCAGTGTCGCAGGGGATGTTTCTGAAGCAAAAATTCACCGTCTAGGTGAGCGAGTACGCGATGACTTGCTACAACTGCCAGGTGTTACCCAAGTTGAGCTGGATAGAGTACGTGACTATCAACTCAATATAGAAATAAAACAGCAACAACTGCACCGCTATAACCTCACTTTAGCTGATATTGCCAAAGCGATTGATAACAGCTCTGTGAATACCTCGGCAGGTAATCTGCGCACCCGTGCTGGCGATATACTCATTAGCACTAACGGCAAGGCGTTTGATACCACACAATTTAATAATATCGTGGTGAAAACCCATGCCAATGGCTCTACTATTCGACTATGGCAAATCGCTGACATTGAAAACGGCTTTGAAGAAACACCTTTAAAAGCGCGTTTCAACGGTAAAAATGCCGCCTTAATTGAAGTCTATCGAGTCGGCGATCAAAGCGCGCTAGATGTCGCTGATAAAGTAAAAGCCTATATTGAAAAAACCCGTGAAACACTGCCTGCCAACATTACGATCAGCCACTGGAATGATCGCTCGAAAGTGCTCAAAAGTCGTTTAAATACGCTGATCGATAATGCGATACAAGGCGGTGTATTAGTCTTAGTTATGTTGTCTCTCTTTTTACGCCCCTCTGTGGCATTCTTTGTTTTCTTAGGCATTCCGATCAGCTTTATGGGCGCCTTTATCGTGATGCCTTTTCTCGGTTTGTCATTAAACATCATCAGCTTATTCGGCTTTATTCTAGTATTAGGTATTGTGGTTGACGATGCTATCGTCACCGGTGAAAATATTTATCGCCACATGCAACGGGCAGACTCAGGCATAGATGCCGCTATATTTGGCACGAAAGAAGTCGCGGTTGCGGTGACTTTTGGGGTATTAACAACGGTGGTCGCCTTTTTACCGGTAGCCTTTATTGATGGAATACGCGGCGCTATTTTTGCGCAAATACCCGCCGTGGTAATACCCGTACTACTGTTTTCTTTGATTGAGTCTAAATTCATTTTACCTGCCCACTTAAAGTTTATGCGCTTGCGTCAGGGCAAACAAAAACAAGGGGCCTTCAGCCGTTTTCAACAGGCCTTTGCGGATGGTTTTGAAAGACTCATTCTTAAACGCTACCAGCCTTTTCTTATTCAAGCTCTGCGCTACCGATACTCGGTGCTGATCAGTTTTATTTGTTTGTTTATGTTATTGGTTGTCTTTGTATCAAGTGGTTGGATGCGCTTTACTTTCTTCCCAAGAGTCCCTAGTGAAGTGGCGCGTGTGACTTTAACTATGCCAAGCGGTACGCCTTTTGAAATCACCGATGCGCACGTCAAACGCATGGTAGACGCTGCGATGAAGCTGCAGGAGAAATACCGCAACAGCGATACTGGCGAAAGCGTTATTTTAGATATATTCTCCACCACAGGTTCTGGCGGTGGCGCATCTAACAAAGGCAGAGTCAGTTTCGAAACCATTGCCCCAGATGCGCGTACCTCACAAGACTCTGATGTCGCTATGAATCAGCTTGTCGCTCAATGGCGCAGAATGATTGGCCCTATTAACGGGGCAACTTCGCTGACCTACCGTGCTGAAATAGGCCGCGGTGGGGACCCCGTCAGCGTGCAAATGAACGGCGAATCGACTGAACAGTTACAATTAGCTGCCGCGGATATTCGACTGCAGCTCAAACAATATCCGGGAGTGTTTGATATTAGTGACAACCTATCGGATGGTAAGGATGAGCTGCAATTAGAACTGACACCCCAGGGACAGCTATTAGGCGTGACCCGCTCCAGTTTAATTACCCAAGTTAGACAAGCAATGCAAGGCATTGAAGTACAAAACTTCCAACGCGGACGTGAAGAGGTCCCTGTTGTAGTGCGCCTGCCACTGCAAGAGCGTAACTCAATTGCCGACCTTAACAATTTAGAGATCAATGTTGGTGAGAGCCGTATACCTCTCTCACAGTTAGCGCGCATCAATATTATTGCAGGTCCATCAACGCTTTATCGCACCGACTTTTTACGCACCGCTAGTGTTACAGCGGACATTGATAAGACTCAAGTCAATAGCACTTCACTCAATGCTGATTTAAGGGTATTTTTAGATGAGTTAAAACACACTAAATATCCTAAACTTGATTTCAGTATGCGTGGTGAAGCAGAGGAGCAACGCGATTCATTTGGCTCATTACAATGGGGTCTAGTGTTTGTTTTCTTTGCTATTTACGCCTTGCTGGCTATTCCTTTCCAGTCTTTTTTCCAGCCATTAATTGTCATGTCGGTTATCCCCTTTGGGGCCATAGGTGCCATTTTTGGCCACTGGATAATGGGCATGGATTTAACCATTATGAGTGTATTGGGACTATTGGCGCTAATAGGGGTAGTGGTCAATGATTCGCTGGTTTTAGTATCATTTGTCAATCAACAAGTTGCAGAGGGCTTAAGCGTGCGTGCAGCGGTTTTAAGCGCCGGTGTCGCTAGGTTTAGGCCGGTGATACTCACTTCAATAACAACTTTTGCTGGCCTTTTACCGCTGCTATTTGAACAGGCAACGCAGGCGCAGTTCTTAATCCCAATGGCGGTATCCCTCAGCTTTGGAATTATATTTGCGACAGCGATTACTTTAGTGCTGATTCCTGTTAACTATTTAATCATTGAAGATATTAAAGAAAAGTTTGCACTAAAAGCTAAAAATTCAAAGGGGCTCAGCGATTCTCCTTAAAGCATCTCAAAATACGACATGCTTTTATCGAAAATGCGTTTTTAAGTGCTAAAAAGTGGCAATTACTCGCCATGACTTAATTCGATGGGTAAAATGCGCTTTTTTGCCCATCGAGAAATACAGTGTTAAAGCGAGCTTCACTAGAATATACAACTGACTGCATCAGCTATTTACAGATGGTTCGCCATTTGGGGCAAGCGGTGCTATTAGATAGCGGTTATCCAAACTGCCAGCGCGGTCGCTTTGATATCATTAGTGCGGCGCCTATTGCGAGTTTACATAGCACTAAAGGTGTACTTGGGGGCGATAACTTACCTTTTGACCTCAATCGTGTCTCGGATCCTTTTACAGCGCTTAAACTGTTACAAGAGAGCGCTGCTGCAAAAGTAAACCTGAGCGCTGCGCAATTGGATGACATTCCTTTTTGTGGCGGGTTTCTAGGTCATTTTGGATATGACTTAGGGCGTAGTATTGAAGCTCTTCCCGCGATTGCTCTTGATGATATAGACTTAGCGGACATGCACTTAGGTCTTTACAGCTGGGCGATCATTATTGATCACAAGCTTAGTCGCTGTTACTTGATTGGTAGTGAGTTAATCAGCGAAGCAGATTTTAATAATATACATGCATTGATAAGTCACCCGACTAATATTAAAGACGCTTTAGCGCCTTTCACACTGACTAAACCTTTTGCCAGTAACCAAGATGAAGCGTTCTACGCACAGGCATTACAGAAGATCGATGATTACATATTAAGTGGCGACTGCTACCAAGTGAATTTTGCGCAACGCTTTAAAGCCAGTACAAAAGGTGACCCTTTAAGTGCCTATTTAAAGCTGCGCGAAGCGGCACCCACCCACTTCTCTGCCTTCATAGAGACAACACAAGGCGCCATACTTTCGCTATCTCCTGAGCGTTTTTTATGCGTCGAGCGCGATGGCAGCGTTATCACCCAACCGATAAAAGGCACACAACCTAGATCAGCTGATAGTGAGCGCGATGAAGCGAATAAACAATACTTAGAAAACTCAGCCAAAGATCGTTCTGAAAACTTAATGATTGTCGATTTAATGCGTAACGACATCTCTAAAAGCTGCGCCATTCACACGGTTAAAGTGCCGCACTTATTCGCCGTTGAAAGCTACCAAAATGTGCACCACTTAGTCAGCACAGTGACGGGGAAATTAGATGCAGGTCATACAGCTATCGACTTGTTGCGTCACTGCTTTCCAGGGGGGTCTATCACTGGCGCCCCTAAAATTCGCGCGATGCAAATTATTGATGAACTGGAACCTCACAGACGCAATATTTACTGCGGTAGTATTGGCTATATCAGTTTGTGCGGGCGCATGGATACCAGCATCACCATACGCACCTTATTGCTAGAAAATGAGAAACTTTACTGCTGGGCGGGCGGTGGAATCGTTGCTGACTCGGTGATTGCAGATGAATATCAAGAAACTTTTGATAAAGTTAATAATTTACTGAATGCACTGTCAAATTAAAAAATTTGGCCCTGATTACAGGGCCAAATGTGTGCTGCAAACTAGCGGTATTTACAAGACAAATCATTTTCGTCAAACAATTGTAATTTTTCTGGTTCAACACTGAATTTAAGTTCTTGGCCGCGCTCAATACTTTGAATACCTGGGATTTTAGCAATGACCGACTCAGCGCCATTATCTGAGTTAAAGTACAGCAATGTCACTTCACCTAAAGCTTCAATGTAACTCACCACACCTTTATAAACATAGTCATCACCTTGGGTAATCGTCATATCTTCAGGGCGGGCGCCCACTGAGAATTTTGAGTTTACAGCAGTGCTTTGCGTTGCGATTGGCACTTGCGCCGATGCGCCATTTTCGAGTTCTAGGTGCGTAATCTCACCCGCATCAATCACTTTAGCAGGCAAGATATTCATCGCGGGCGAGCCGATAAAAGTGGCGACAAATTTATTGATAGGCTTTTCATATAGCTCAAGCGGAGTACCTACTTGTTCAATACCACGCTTGTTAAGTACCACAATACGTGTTGCCAGTGTCATCGCCTCCACCTGATCATGAGTCACATAGATCATAGTGCTATCGGGCATTTTCTCTTTAAGTTGTGCGATTTCAATACGGGTAGCAACGCGCAACGCCGCATCTAGGTTTGATAAAGGCTCATCAAAGAGGAAAATTTTAGGGTCACGAACAATAGCACGACCTATTGCAACACGCTGGCGCTGACCACCTGAGAGCGCTTTCGGCAATCTGTCTAAATATTCCGTTAACTGCAATGATGCCGCCGCTTGCTCTACCGCTTTATCAATTTCATCACTTGGTATTTTGGCAATTTTTAAAGCGAAACTCATGTTATCGCGCACGCTTAAGTGTGGATACAACGCATAGGATTGAAAGACCATAGCAATACCACGCTTAGCAGGTGGCACATCGTTCATTCTTTCGCCGTCAATTTCTAAATCGCCACTGCTTATTTTTTCAAGGCCCGCAATCATACGCAGTAACGTGGATTTACCACAACCTGACGGACCGACAAAAACAATCAATTCACCCTGTTGAATATCTAAATTAATATCCGTGAGAACAGGAACATTACCATAAACTTTTGCTGCGTTAATCAGTTTTAAATTTGCCATATTGCCACTCTTTTTTTATATTGGAGCATTGCCCTGCATCCATTCTAGCTCGGGCAATGCGATATATTTCTATCAATCTAGCTTCGGTGATTCAATTGTTGAACCTAAGGTCAGCTAAGCTCTGCGTAAAACGCTTGCCACGCTGATAACTCTAATTGATCACCTTTTAGCTGATACTGGTAATCTAGGTCACTCATCGGGCTTATCTGCTGCGCACCTGCAACACTGATGCTTTTAACGGCATTCGATAAGTTAAAAACACACAGTACACGCTCATCTTCAAGCACTCTTTCAAAACGTAAAACATCACCTTGTACACTAAGGTTTTCAATATCCCCTTTGATGAGTGCAGGTGAGTTTTTTCGAAATGCCAATAAATTACGGTAGTTTGCCAGCGATGATTGCTCATCAGCTTCCTGTATATTCACGGCAATCGCTTGCTGATCTACTGCTACGGGTAACCAAGGTTTAACCTCTGAAAAACCGGCATTGGCTTCATTATCCACCCAAACCATCGGCGTTCTACAGCCATCACGACCTTTAAACTTAGGCCAAAACTCTTTCCCATAAGGGTCTTGTAGATCCTCAAAATCGACATCAGCCTCCCCTAACCCTAGCTCTTCTCCCTGGTACAAACAGACAGAACCTTGTAGAGAAAGCAATAACGAAGTCATTAGCTTTTGCGCTTTTGCGCCTAACTCCCAACGACTCGCATGGCGCATTACATCGTGGTTGGAATATGCCCAGCACGACCAGCTGTCTTGCGAGTGTTCTGAAAAACGCTTAATCACATCACTCACACGTTGTGCGCTTAATTTTTCAGGAGACAAGAAGTCAAAGGCATAACACATATGCATAAGATCATCGCCAGCGGTATATTGCGTCATGATTTCCATGCCGCGCTGTGCATCGCCAACTTCTCCAACAGCTGCGATATTAGGATATTCATCCATGGTTGCCCGTAGCCTCTTTAAGAAAGCAATGTTCTCTGGGCGGTTTTTGTCATACAAATGTTCTTGATGATTGTACGGGTTCACCTCCGGCGCGATGGTTGCATTGCGCTGCTGTGGCGGTAAGAACGGATTGTCACGAAGCTGTGCATCATGGAAATAGAAATTGATAGTATCTAATCGAAAGCCATCCACTTTTCTATCTAGCCAAAATCTTGCTACATCCAATAATGCATCTTGTACATCTGTATTATGGAAGTTCAAATCAGGCTGAGAAGTTAGAAAGTTATGCAGGTAGTATTGCTGGCGAGTTTCATCCCACTGCCATGCGTTACCGCCAAATATTGATAACCAGTTGCTTGGCAGTTTTTGCGCTTGTGTTAAATTCTCACCTTCTTTAGCGTTTGCCCATACATACCAATCCTTTTTAGCATTGCTGTTATCTTTGCGCGATTGCACAAACCAAGGGTGTTGGTCCGAAGTATGCGATAACACTAAGTCGATCATTATTTTGATACCCAAACGGTGCGCTTCACTCACCAGAGCATCAAAGTCATCTAAATTGCCAAACATTGGATCTACATCACAGTAATCACTAACATCGTAACCAAAATCCAACATTGGCGAAGTAAAAAATGGTGATAGCCAAATGGCATCAACCCCGAGCGATGCTACGTAGGGTAAACGTTGAATAATTCCCTTTATATCGCCTATACCATCGCCATTACTATCCTGGTATGACCTTGGGTATATTTGATAAATAACCGCTCCACGCCACCAATCTTTGTTGCTATTTGCGTTAATGTGAGTGGATGTTTGGTGACGTTGTTGATTGAGATTCATTGATATCAGCCTCCTTTGACTGAACCGGACAATAAGCCGCGTACTAAGTATTTTTGTAGCGAGAAGAAAACCATTAAAGGTACGAATATAGAGACAAATGCGGAAGCAGTGAGGATTTCCCAATTGCCACCGCGTGAGCCAAGCATCTCTCTCAAACGCCCTGTCATGACTAACTGCTCTTCGTTATTACCTAAGAAGACCGTCGCAATAAGCAAGTCATTCCATACCCATAAGAATTGGAAAATGGCAAAACTTGCCAGCGCCGGAAATGACAGTGGTAAGATGATTTTGACGAATATTAAGAAATCATTAGCGCCGTCAACACGTGCGCTTTCAATCACTTCACGCGGTAAGCCTGCTATGTAGTTACGCAGTAAATAAATGGCCAACGGCAAGCCGAAGCCCGTATGCGCGAGCCAAATACCTAAGTACCCTTTGCCAATACCCACATCTGTATAAAGTCTTAATAGTGGAATGAGTGACATCTGTAAAGGCACCACTAACAACCCTACTACCATCGCCAACATGATTGAACGCCCGGGAAATTCCATCCATGCCAAAGCATAGGCGGCAAATGCAGCAATTAAAATGGGGATGATTGTCGCGGGGATAGTCACCGTCATCGTATTCAAAAATGACTTACCTATACCTTCAGCAAAGAGTACTTCAGAGTAATTGTCTAACGTAAAAATAGGCGCTTCAACAGAGGTGATAAAAATACGCGTGCCTTTTTTGCGCGTATGGGGCGTGGGTGAGCTAAGCACATAAGCGCCATCCGCATTAACTTGCAGCATTTTGCCCTTACGCATTTGCGCCGTATCTCCTGGTTTAAAAGCAGTCGGATCTTTGGAGTTCCATCCAAAGGCGGTGATTTCACCCGTTTTATCAGCAAATACATTGCCTTTTAATACGTATAAATCATCCGCTTTAGTTTGCTCACTGGCAGGCGCAGATCGTCTAATCAGATTGCGCTCAACACTTGAAAACGAAGTCCACCAGCCCGTTGATACTAACTGGTCTTTATCTCTTATTGATGAGACTAACAAACCGAAGGTTGGAATAGTCCACAGTAATACCAAAACCACTACCGATATATTCACAGCCCAAGTCAAGGCTGAGTTTTTACCTACTATAGAATCCATATTAGTTCTCGTTTTTTAAGTTGCGTACATTCCATACCATGACCGGCAGCACTAAGACCATAATCACTAGTGCAATGGTTGCTGAACGACCAAAATCATGACCGCGAAACATCCAATCAAACATATAGTTAGCAAGCACTTGAGAGCCCCACTGCCCATTGGTCATCGCCATTACAATATCGAAAACCTTTAATACGAGAATAGTAATTGTCGTCCAAACAACGGCAACTGTGCCCCACATTTGCGGCATTTTAATTTTCAAAAAGACCTGCAGCGGGTTTGCTCCATCTAAGATGGCCGCTTCAATGGTTTCTTCCGGAATTCCACGCAGCGCAGCTGATAAGATAACCATGGCAAAACCTGTCTGGATCCAAATAAGGATGATCATCAAGAAAAATGAGTTCCAAAATGGCATGGCAATCCAAGCTTGCGGCTCTGCACCAAAATGTACCATCAAGGCGTTTAAAATACCTATTTGGTCAGCGCTATCACCGCGATAGTCGTAGACAAACTTCCAGATAATACTGGCGCCGATAAAAGAGATGGCCATCGGCATAAAGATCAGTGATTTAGCGATATTACCCCAGCTAATGCGGTCTGTGAGTGCCGCTGCCATTAGACCAAAAAATGTCGATGCCGCTGGCACTACAATCAGCCACATCATATTATTTAGAAAAGATTCCAGAAATTTCGCATCACCAAATAACCAAGTGTAGTTATCAATGCCGATAAATTCTTTACCTGAAGGTCCATGGAACGATAACCAAACACTGTTGATGACTGGGTATACCAAGTACACAGTGAGTAAAATAATAGCGGGACCCATAAACAACCAGGGACGAATCGCTGCCGATTTCTGAATATTTTTGGTGGCGTTGCTACCCGTGGTGGGAAAGATAAAATCCAATATAAAGTTACTGCCCACAAAATAGGTAATACAACCTAGAACACCAACTACCACGGTAAACAGTGCTATTAGCATCTGCTCCATTTTATTTCCTTCTTTTTATATTTATCTGTACGAATCAGCGTAGGGCACCAATTCAAAGTCTATTACGTTTAACCCAGATTCGGTGGTTGAATCTAGATTAAAAACGTTTGATGAAACGGAACGAGAAGTGAAAGTGCTCAGCTTACACTGAGCACTTTTAATATTGAGTTACTTGATGGTATCCCAAGTTTTTTGGATCTGAGCACCTACTTCTTTCGCGCTCTTACCGCCAGAGTAATCAACCATGCCTGTCCAGAATGCACCGGCACCAATGGCACCAGGCATCAAGTCAGAAGCATCAAAGCGAAAAGTTGTTGCATTAAGTAAGATTTCACCCATGCCTTTTAAACTGTCATTGGCATAAGCATCAGTGTTAACCCCTTTGTGTGGCGTTAAGAAACCTTCTTGCGCCATCCATAACTCGTGTGCAATGGGTGTTTTCAAGAATTCAACAAATGCATGCGCACCTTTTGACTCTTTCGTGATAGCGAACAAAGTACCGCCACCTAACACAGGCTTACCTAAATCTTTGGCTGCATATGCTGGGAAATAGAAGAAATCAGCATCTTCACCCACTGCTGTTCCCTCAGGGAAGAACGCGGGAATGAATGAAGCCTGACGGTGCATGTAGCACTTAGGTGGAGAGGCAAACAAACCTTTAGGACTATCGCGGAAATCTGTAGTAGCCACTGTTCCTGCACCACCGGCTACATACTTATCGTTACGCGCAAATGCGCCGTAAGAGTCAATCGCCGCTAAGACTTTAGGATCGTCAAATTTAATTTGGTTTGTTACCCATTGATCATACACATCAGGAGACTGAGTGCGTAACATCATGTCTTCAACCCAGTCAGTTGCAACCCAACCTGTCGCACCACCTGACCCCAAACCAACACACCAAGGAGTGCCGCCATCAGCAACAATTTTGTCACTTAAAGTAACCAGTTCTTCCATAGACTTAGGGATTTCATACCCTGCATCTTCGAAGTTTTCAGGTGAGTACCAGACAAGGGACTTAACATCAGCCTTATAGAAGAATCCATAAAGATTTTCTTTACCTGCACCGTTTTTATAGGTACCCAAATCAACCCAAGATTGACCTGCTGCATAGTTATCACGAACCCAGTCTGCAGTCCCTGCAGTCAATGGCGTCAACTTACCTTTTAATGCAAGATCAGCGGCCAGACCTGGCTGCGGGAAAATAGCAATGTTTGGTGGTGATCCCGCTTCAGTATCAATAACGATCTGCGCTTCAAAACTGTCTGAACCAGAGTACTCAACATTAGCCCCTGTCGCCTTCTCGAAATAAGCGATGACGTTTTCGACTAACGCTTTATCGGCACCTAGCCAAGGACCAAACACTGAAATTGTTTCGCCTTTTAAATCAACATTTTTCAACGCTTCATAACTCGCCCAGTTAAAACGTGCATCTTCACCGGGTGTAAATTTAAGATCTGAATCCGCCAGCGCTACAGTTGAAGATAGAGCAATTGTGGCAGCTGTTAAATAAGCAGTAAGTTTCATGAAATCTCCCTCATTTGAACAACCAATAAGCTTATCGTTATTCAAATGGTAGTTAAAATTGTTATTTTTGTTTAATCAAAGCGCTTTGGATATTATTCAAAGCGCTTTGAACTTTTTGACTATCTCGTATTTCTCAGCCTAAGTCAAACAGTTTACTCGCCCTAAACACTTTTTAATAAAGATTAAAAAAAGTAATTGAAAGCGCTTTGGAAAACAGGCATGCTCCATCATTAATTTTGTAAGTCATGTTATTTTTAGTGACATTTTAAAGGAGACGATATGAATCTTAAACAGTTCTCGGAAATTTTAAAATTATCTCAGACGACCGTTTCCAGAGCTTTAAATGGCTTCCCGGAAGTGAGTGAAAAAACTCGTAACCGTGTTTTAAACGCAGCGGCACACTATAACTATCACCCGAATACTCAAGCCAAAAGCCTAGCGACCGGTAAATCAATGGCTATTGGTCACGTTTTACCCGTTAATAAACAAGAAATCATCAATCCGATCTTTACTGACTTTATAGCTGGAACTGGCGAGGTTCTCTCGCGCAGCGGTTATCATATGGCTGTCACGGTCGTTGAAGATGAGGGGGAAGAAGCCGCTTATAGGGATATGGCTTCAAAGAAATCTGTCGATGGCGTTATTCTTCATGGTCCTAAAGAAAACGACCCACGTATCCCTTTGTTACAGGAACTTGGCATACCTTTTTTAGTTCACGGACGCGCTCAGGTAACAACAAAGCCCTACTCTTGGTTTGACGTCAACAATCGTAGAGCCTTTAAAAATGCGACTCAGCTGCTCTTAACTTTAGGTCACAAACGTATCGCCTTACTCAACGGCTTAGAGTATATGGATTTTGCTGTTCGTAGACGCAGAGGGTACGAGCAAGCACTAGACCAAGCAGGCATAGAGATTGATCCATCTATTATGCGCAGCGAAGAAATGATGGAGCCATACGGCTACCGCGCCACGATGGAGATCATGCAGCAAGCCAATCCACCGACCGCCTTTTTAGTCTCTTCAGTCATACCGGCAATGGGCGTCCAGCGTGCGTTACTTGAATTGGGCCTACAACCTGCAGACGATGTCTCTATTGTTATCCACGATGACCTACTTTCATTTTTACCCGCTGATAAAGTGAACCCATTATTCACCGCTTCGCGCTCGTCAGTTAAGGAAGCCGGTAAACGCTGCGCGCAAATGCTACTTGAGCAAATTGAAAAACCAAATACCCCACCTTTAACAGAACTATGGGAAGCTGAGCTCGTCAGCGGAAAATCGACTGGCCCAGCGCCTTCTCAATCAAGCTAGATTCGTGCTCAATCGTCGAATCTAGGATGATTGAGGCTTCGCCTAATTCTTCTCTAATAAATATAAACTCTTGGATTTAACATGACTTTTAAGCTAAGTAATCAATCGGCACTCATGCAGCCGGATTTTACCTTTGGCGTGGCGACTGCTGCGTTTCAAATAGAAGGCGCTAACACTGCGGATGATCGCTGCCCATCAATTTGGGATACCTTTTGCGCAACACCTGGCAAAGTACTAGGAGACGATGATGGTTCTGTTGCTTGTGATCACTACCATCTATGGCAAGAAGACATTGAGTTAATTGACTCGCTGGGTGTTGACGCATACAGACTCTCTATTGCATGGCCACGAATCATTAGCGATATTGACGGCACTGTTAATGCTAAAGGTCTCGCTTTTTACGACAACATCGTAAACACACTCAACAGGCGCGGTATAAAAGTATTTGTGACTTTGTATCACTGGGACCTTCCTCAGTATTTAGAAGACCAAGGAGGCTGGCTTAACAGAGCCACAGTCGTGGCCTTTGCTCACTATGCTGATGTTATTTGTCAACACTTTAAAGACAGGATATATTCTTATGCGACATTTAACGAACCTTGGTGCAGTGCATACCTAGGCTATCAATACGGCGTACATGCACCGGGACACACGTCACGCAAAGAGGGACTGCAAGCTGCTCACCACTTATTACTTGCCCACGGCCTAGGCATCAAATCGATCCGTAAGCACACACAAATCGCGCAGGCAGGTATCGTGCTAAACTTCACACCCGGTTATAGCAACAGCGACAGCCCCAAAGATATTAGTGCCACTGAAATTTACAATGACTATAACAGTCACTGGTTTATTCAACCCCTCATCCAAGGCTGCTATCCACAATCCATTCAAAAACTCTACCCTGACGAAATGCCTATCGTTCACGCCGGTGATATGAAAACCATCAATGTAGATATCGATTTCTTAGGGATTAATTTCTACACCCGTTATGTCATCGAAGCGACAGAGCCAGGTAGTGCTGAAGACTTCCAACAAGTTGATCAACGTCACACGGGGGCTGAACACACGCATATTGGGTGGGAAATACACGCCTACGCACTTTACGAACTACTGATATCCCTGCACGCACGTTATACATTACCCCCTATTTATATAACAGAGAATGGCGCAGCTTGTGACGATCATCTGATAGATGGTGAAGTAAACGATGATCAACGCCATCGATATTTGCAACAGCACTTAGCAATGATTGATAAAGCCACTAAGGAAGGCGTATGCGTTAAAGGTTATTTTGCCTGGAGCCTAATGGACAACTTCGAATGGGCTGAGGGTTACTCTAAACGTTTTGGACTCGTGCATGTCGATTATGATACACAAGTACGCACCTTAAAAAGAAGTGCGCACGCATTTAAAGCACTGCTAAAAAGCAGAGATCATCAGTAAAGTTTTAACCTGAATCAGTGACTTCACAGCATCACATAGCGCAAGCTCTTGATTCCACAGCGGTTAGAAAAATACCCATGGAACCTAAGGGTGCATAAGACATTTCTATTCCACTGTAAAACCAATATCTTACACTCTGTTCTCACTTTGAAGTCAAGGATTCAGGTTTAAGTAAGAAAAGGTCATTCGAAAAACTAGGCTAACCGCTTAGTTTTTTGTCACATTAGGCTGCTTAAATACAATAGTAGGGCAATGACTTTCAATGGTAGAAGTCGACACCATTTTTGCTTTACTAAGCGCTAAAGCGACTGAATCTAACAGCATGGCTGGCGCATCGATCAAAGTAGGTGTCGTTGAAGAAAAGGCAATGTGTACGTTGATCGCTCCACCATCAACACTGATCAAATTCAATGCGGCTATTTCATTATGAATGTCACGTGCAATCATGTCACTAGAGAGGAAGGTAACCTGCCCCAATATCAGGGAAAATTGATTAGATTTTAATGAGCATGCTAAATCACAAGCGCGACGAGCATGTTTTGAAAACACATCAGCGACCAACAGTTTCTGCTCCTTAACCAAATCCAAAGTATCTAATTCAGCCACTAATAACGACACTTCAGAACGGCTGCGCATAGAACGCTGCCACTCATTTTCAAAAAAAGTGTTAAACCCTGCTTTGTTAGCCAGACCTGTCGTTTCATCCCTTACTGTTAAGCGCTGTATTTCGGCTTGATCTTTCTTGCGTTTAATAATGTTTGTATGGTCTAACAATACATAACGTTTTTCATCATCAATAATGCAAGTCGCTGTCACCTCTAACCAAATTTCTGATTCAATGGTGCTGTAGGGACATTCAAGAACGAACTTACGCTGCTTATCTTGTAACAGTAAATCAAGCTCATATTTGAAAGCACTTTTGTACGCAGATGAATCTACCTGTAGCAAATCACTACAATCCAAATAGCGCATGTCTAACCAAGAAATATCAGTATTAGCGCCTAATTGTGCGACCAACCCTTGCCATGAAGAATTCGTAAAAACAATATTACCGTCACGATCAACTAATACGATATAGCTGACTAAAGAATCCAATACATTTTTATACATTTGATCTAACATAACCAAGTAGTCATCCACTCACTAATTTTTCAATACTACCGGTATAGCACACCTTTTTAAGCAATCAATAATTTAATTAAAAATTAGGAAAATTGACTATAAACATATAATTAATAAACCTTATTTCTAATATTAATAGAATATGGAATTAATATTACAAATAATTCTCAGTCACTAAACCTATAATTTTTATGAGAAAAGAGTATCAAATGAAAATTTTTTCATCAACACTGACAGCTGAATAAAAAATAAAGTAAGAAGACATTCTGTCTGCTATAAGCAAGAAATAACACAGCGGTTAATCAAATAGTGATGATATTGAGTAATTTATTGGCAGTGAGAATCATCCAATAGAGTGTACATATATTAAAAAGCACCCATCACTTAAAATTTACAGTGATGGGTGCTACAAAAGTCGTTTTTTATTGCAAACTGATCCCTTTACCTAAACCTATCTGCGTCGCTAATTCACCAGCGAAAGACACTCCTAATCTATCCACTACCTCTTCAAGCGGTGACAATCTCGGCGAATAATCAAGCATCTCTTCAACACCTACTACATCCCTAGCCACATAGCTTGAACTTCCCAAGCCATCTATCAGACCTTTCTCTAAAGCTTGCTCTCCTGTCCATATCAGACCAGAAAACAACTCTTGCGAGTCTTTAAGTCTATCTCCACGGCCCTTTTTAACCTGCTCTATGAATTGCTTATGAGTGGTTGCTAAGACTGATTGCCAAAATTTTCGGTCCGTCTCTTTTAGCGGACTAAAAGGATCCAAAAAGCTCTTATTTTCTCCTGCTGATAGGGCTCTGCGCTCGACACCCAACTTTTCCATTAAACCGACAAAACCGAAACCTGATGAAATAACTCCGATCGAACCGACCAAACTGGCTTTGTCAGCGTAAATAAAATCCGCTGCCGATGCGATATAATAAGCACCGCTTGCGCCTATGTCTGTTATAACCGCGTACACTTTTTTATCGGGGTACAACACTCTTAAGCGTTTTATTTCATCATAGACATAACCAGACTGCACAGGTGAGCCACCCGGGCTATTTATTCTAATAATAATCGCCTGCGATTGCTCGGCTTCAAAAGCACGCCTTAAAGAACCGACTAAGACATCCGCGCTCGCTTCAGAATCAGCGGCAATAGGCCCTTGTAATTCAACAATGGCGGTATGTGGCTCAGATTCTGCTGACAGCCCTCCGCTTTGCTGGGTAAACAAATAGAAACCAAGCAAACCGAACAAGTATAAAAAAGTAAGAGATTTAAAGAAAATCCCCCAACGTCTCGCTTTCTTTTGCTCGCTAAACAGCCCATTCACTAAATTTTCTATCAATCGCCACTCACGCCCATTACTATTAGACGAGTGTTTCACTGCATCTACAGCAGCGCTGGCTTGGGTTTTATTCTCACTACCCCAGGGATCATTACTCACTTACATTCTCCATTCACTTTATTTAACCAAACTTCAATTTCTGCTAATTTATCAACCACTAGTACTGGATTGTAAGTTTGCAAACTCTCTACACTGTGCATTCCATAGCTCACTGCGACACTTGGCATTGCAATTTTTTGCGCCATTTCTAAATCATAGCTAGTATCTCCAACCATAATAGACTCTTGAGCACTAACGCCTGTTACTTGCAAAATTTGTTCAAGCATAAGAGGATCTGGTTTGGATTTAGTTTCATCAGCACCCCTAGATATTTCAAACACTTTTGCGAGAGATGTCTCACTCAGTACCCTATCTAGCCCTCTTCTACTTTTTCCTGTGGCCACTGCTAATCGGAACCCTTTATTTCTCATCCGCAGTAGTGACTCGTATACCCCATCGTAAAGCGGTGTTGGCGTCTTATCTATCTCGGAAAAATATTGCGAATAAGCGTTTCTCAACCGTACATTATCTTCATCACTAATACCCGGAATGAGCATCTGATTAGCTTTCTCTAATGATAGACCAATTATATTGCGTATTTGTGCCTCACTAGGCACTGGTAATGCGAGTGAGCTAGCAGCTAATTGCATGCAAGATACGATTTTAGAAGCCGAGTCCATTAAGGTCCCATCCCAATCAAAAATAACTAATTTATACACGTGTGGAGTACCCAGAAGATTCATAAGTTAATTGTCTTAATATGACAATATAAATATAACATTTATTTATATTTTGATTCATTTATATATTCAGCTATCCTTAAAAAGCTAAGAGGAAATATAAAGAAATTCGCCGCACAACCATGCACCATTTAAGAGTGAGCCATATGCATCCAGAACAGTGTTTTAAAAAACAAACTTTGATGGCAAGGCAACCAATATTCAATGCAAACCTTGAAACTGTTGCCTATGAGTTACTCTACCGTGCGGATAGTAACGCCAACGCAGCTGTATTTGATTTTTCAGGCTCACTAGCGACCATCAATGTATTGTTAAATTCTTTTACCTCTATTTATCAAAATAAAAAATTAAGGCGCTTACCTGCTTTCATCAACCTCACTGAAGAACTTATTCTTGAAAACACTTTGCCGACGCTAAACAGCAAGCAAGTGGTTATCGAAATACTCGAAGACGTGGCAGTATCAGATAAGCTAATACACTGTGTTAAATCTTTAAGGGAAAAAGGCTATACCATTGCCCTTGATGATTTCTTGTATGACGATAAATTTATCCCTTTGCTGGAACTTGCTCACATCATTAAAGTAGACGTACTAGAGATGAGCCTTGAGCAAGTAAACGAACAAGTAGAAGCGCTAAAAGGGTACAATGTTTCGTTACTGGCAGAGAAAATCGAAACCTATGAAATGCTTGAGCACTGCAAAAGTTTAGGATTTAAATTATTTCAAGGATACTTCCTCGCAAAACCGGTCATCATAGAAGGGCATAAAGCAGATTCTTCCCAAGCTAAAATACTGACTATTATCCAAGCATTGCAAGATCCAGATATCAGTGCAACTGCACTAGAAAAACTCATTATCCAAGACCCTGCCTTCACTTTTAAACTGCTTAGAATCGTAAACTCTAGCGCAAATAACCTAGTGAGAGATATTAGTTCTATTGTTGAAGCCATTAATATATTAGGCATTCCAGAAGTCAAAAAATGGGCAATGATTATCTCCATGATTTCTAATGACGACAAACCTGAAGAGCTCTCTCGTCAGTTACTCATTAGAGGCCGTATGTGCGAGAAGGTCGCCATAGCCACTGGCGTTAATGATTCCAGTGGTTATATGATTGCGGGTATGATTTCTGGTGCCAACGCTTTGCTGGATGTAAAAATGAACGAACTACTTTCTCAAATCCCAGTGAGTCAAGAAATTAAAGCAGCAATTACTGATGGCCGTGGTCAAATGGGCGCTATACTGCACAATACTATCAGCTTTAGTCGCGGCGATTGGGAGAAAATATCCGAAGATGCTGATGATAGAATATACGGGATAGCTTATCGCGAAAGTCTGCATTGGGTGAGCGATTCTCTCAGCGCTTTTGACGCTTAATTCCCACTTAATAAAGGACTTATCAAAGCTGGTATTGATCAACGCTTTAGGGGCTGCTATGGCTAATGGCGATTTACTCGCTAACTCTTTGGCCAAGGCATTTGCATCAACGATTAATTTTTAGGGTTGCTACTTGCCAAATCCCCCCCAATCCAATGCTTTTTTGCGCAGTCAGTTTTGAGCCCAACATGGCTGATACTTTGGTGCGCGCAATGTCTATATGTCTATATCATATGCCAACCTACAGGAAGCATTCTCGACGGCTATTACAACATCGCAGACCATTACCAATAAAGTGCCAGCAACTGCAGCAACACCATTCATTGCGCAAAAACCACGAACAACCCTGTAATA
>Ga0209292_1001237_pt1 | contig 31663 bp, 25 predicted proteins | sample GOMGulsemesocosm_2_FD_184634 | JGI IMG/M metagenome (GOLD analysis project Ga0209292, IMG submission 184634) | Methane-oxidizing microbial communities from mesocosms in the Gulf of Mexico - GOM9C Gulf of Mexico (SPAdes) (version 2) | ecosystem: Environmental > Aquatic > Marine > Cold seeps... | reverse complement strand
GCTGGTCCATAGAGCCTGATACATCCATGAGACAGAACATGACAGCTTGGCTGTTCGGTACCGCATATTGCTCAAAATTGTTATAGCGTAAATCAAAGGTATCGATGAACGGCACTTTACTGATCCGTTCTTTAAGCTCAGCAATCTCTTTTTTTAACTCGTCAATAAACTGACCTTCTATTTCTCCCTGATTAGTTAATTCATCAACTTGTTGTTGTAATTCCTTCACTTTTCTTTTTTTGCCGCCAGCTAAAGCAGTTCGTCTTGCTAATGAATTTTGTAATGATTTCACAATCGCGATGTTACCTGGGTTACCATTTGATGTATAACCTGCGCGATGGGTTTTCATTTCAATAATACTGTTTAGTTGATTTTCTTGTAAGTTAGGTAATTCTAAATCCTCAAATAACAAATCAAGATATTCATCTTTTGAAATCTGAAAATTAAAATCATCATTTCCTTCACCGCTGTCACTGGCTTCACCACCTCCTGCGCCAGAACCACTCCCGGGTGGTGGACGACTGATTTTATCACCTGTGATAAATTGATCGTTACCAGGGTGAACTATGGTTCGATCGCCCCCTTTACCCTGATGAAAGCTCGGTTCTGAGATGTCACGAGTTGGGATGCTGACACTTTCCCCAGATGTAATATCCTGGATACTGCGACTATTTACAGCATCAGACACCGCCTTTTTAATTTGTGAGTTGTAGCGACGCATAAAGCGTTGTCGATTAACGGTACTTTTATTTTTTCCGTTTAATCTGCGATCAATAAAATGTGCCATCTCATCCCCTTAAACGAATATCGTTATGATGATTTACGTACACGTAAATACCATTCTGACAACAATCTCACTTGTTTCTTGGTGTAGCCTTTCTCCATCATGCGGTCAACAAAGTTGTCATGTTTTTGTTGTTCGTCGGTGGATGTCTTACCGTTAAATGAAATAACAGGCAGCAACTCTTCTGTATTGGAGAACATTTTCTTTTCGATCACAACCCGAAGTTTTTCATAACTAACCCAAGCAGGATTTTTACCGCTGTTATTAGCTCTGGCACGCAATACGAAATTCACGATTTCATTACGGAAGTCTTTAGGGTTGCTAATGCCCGCTGGTTTTTCTATTTTTTCTAGATCATTATTTAATGCTTCGCGATCAAATAGTTGACCGGTTTCAGGATCTCGATACTCTTGATCTTGGATCCAGAAATCTGCATAAGTGACGTAGCGATCGAAAATGTTTTGGCCATATTCAGAGTAAGATTCTAAATAAGCGGTTTGAATTTCTTTGCCGATAAATTCAACATATTTTGGGATCAAGTAACCTTTTAAAAATTCTAAATATCGGTCTGCAATATCTTGAGGGAATTGCTCGCGTTCAATTTGCTGTTCGAGTACATAGAAAAGGTGTACTGGGTTAGCTGCAACTTCCACATGATCAAAGTTGAATACTTTTGATAAGATCTTATAGGCAAAACGGGTTGAAAGACCTGACATACCTTCATCTACACCCGCATAGTCGCGGTATTCTTGATATGACTTGGCTTTTGGATCGGTATCTTTTAAGGTTTCGCCATCGTAAACGCGCATTTTTGAGTAGATTGATGAGTTTTCAGGGTCTTTAATTCGAGATAACACGGTGAATTGAGAAAGTGCATCGAGAGTCCCAGGTGCACATTTTGCGTTATGTAGCGCACTGTTTTCTAATAGCTTACGATAAATAGATTGTTCTTCACTCACACGTAGACAATAAGGCACTTTAACAATATATACCCGGTCTAAAAAGGCTTCATTGTTTTTGTTATTGCGGAATGTTTGCCATTCTGACTCATTGGAGTGAGCAAGAATAATACCTTCGAACGGCAGCGCTGATAGACCTTCGGTACTGTTGTAGTTACCTTCTTGCGTTGCAGTCAGTAAGGGATGCAGCACTTTAATCGGTGCTTTAAACATCTCTACAAACTCCATAATACCTTGGTTTGCTCGACAAAGAGCCCCTGAGTAGCTGTAAGCATCAGGATCATCTTGTGAGAAATGTTCTAACTGACGAATATCAACTTTACCGACTAACGATGAAATATCTTGGTTATTTTCATCCCCAGGTTCTGTTTTAGCAATGGCAATCTGGTGAAGTATAGATGGACGTACTTTTTCAACTTTAAACTTGCTGATATCACCGCCAAACTCTTTCAGACGTTTAGCTGCCCAAGGTGACATTACATGACCAAGGCAACGGGTTGGGATACCGTATTCATTACGCAGAATACTGGCATCTTCATTCACGTCAAACAAACTAAATGGGTGATCGTTAACGGGTGAGCCTTTAATGCGATAGATTGGTAAATTCTGCATTAAGTCTTTTAATTTTTCGGCTAGTGATGATTTACCACCACCCACAGGGCCAAGTAGATACAGAATCTGTTTCTTTTCTTCTAAGCCTTGAGCCGAGTGTTTTAGATAAGCGACAATCTGCTCGATAGCGTCTTCCATGCCGTAGAAGTCTGCAAAAGCAGGGTAGCGTGCCACAACTCTGTTGGAAAATAATCGGCTTAGGCGAGAATCAGTCGCGGTATCCACCATTTCTGGTTCACCGATTGCGTTTAATAATCTTTCAGCTGCAGATGCATATACACTTTTGTCGTCACGACATAAATTCAAGAACTCTTGAATTGAATACTCTTCTTCACGACTTTCTTCGTATCTTTGCTGATAATGTTCAAAAATACCCATAAGTAACCCCCAAATGTAATTACTTGCATCCGCAATCATTAGCATCTACAAGTCTGAACTATTTCTCATTACTAGTTTAAATCTAGACTTTGATTTTAAAATTGCGCAATTAAATTGCGGTTTTATAAGCGTTTTATTATTTTTATAATTGTGGTGACAATATTATATTTTAATGATCACCGTACGTGCGTCAGTGAATGCGGAGTGATTAGAGTTGTTTTGTGGGTCTTTGTATTGTTAAATATTGATTTGTCGATATATAAATAAAGTATAGTCTAATCGAAATATGAATAAGTTTTATTTAGGATTGATATTTGCTAATGGTGATATCGCTATTTATTTATCATTACATTACGAACTGAGATATTACTTTAGAAGCAGATTTACGCTAAATGGATTTAACGTAAATCTGTATTGATGAGATTTTATGCTGTTATCTTTTCATGTAGTAATTTATTTAACATTCTCATTGTTGCCTGTACACCTGCAAATACTTGATTAGAACTAACTCCACGGGTGCGGAAAGTTTTATTATCTTGTTGCCAAGTGATAAAACTTTCTGTTAAAGCACTGGTTTTACCACCAGGTGGAATACGTACTTGGTAGTTTTGTAAGCTAGGAAAGTCGAAGCCAACTTTTTGCATAATTGCTTCTATCGCCATACTGAAGGCATCAAATCCGCCATTACCGGAACCAGCAGATTTATACATCTCATCACCAATGCGAACTCGGATACTTGCCGTTGAGTCAACATTTAACCCTGATGTTATCGAACAGTTGAGCAGCTCAATGTGCGAGTAATCTTTGCTTTCCAAGAGATCTGCAATAATAAAAGGCAGATCTTCAGGTGTGATAGTGGCCTTTTGATCGCCTAGTGTCACAATCCGTTCGAGTAACTTAGTTTTTTGTTCAGCACTCAAGTCAATGCTTAAATCTTCTAAATTCTTCTCAAGCGATGCTTTTCCACTCATTTTACCGAGTGCGTAGGTGCGTGTACGCTCAAATCGTTCAGGGCCTAATACCGTTTGATACAAGCCCCCTTTGTTATCGCCATCTGCATGAATGCCGCTGGTTTGTGTAAATACGTCTGCACCGATGATTGGCGCATTAGCCGGTGTGATCTTACCCGAGAAGTTTTCAATCATTTGGCTTATCTGATGAATGTGCTGTTCATTGATTGATGATTCAATACCCAGTTTATCTTTTAATACTACAGCAACCTCGGCAAGTGAGGCATTACCTGCGCGTTCACCTAAACAGTTTACTGTGCAATGGATTGCACTAACTCCAGCTTTTGCTGCAGTAAGTGCATTCGCTGTTGCCAAGCCATAATCATTGTGTGGGTGAAAATCAAATTGCAGCTGAGGAAAACGTTTGATCATATCTGATAGACTTGTGTGAACCTCGTCTGGTGACATAACCCCAAGTGTATCTGGCAGCATATAATGTTGGATAGGTAAATCAGATAGCTTACTGATCATGTTGTAAACATACTCAGGGTTATCGCTGTATCCGTTTGACCAATCTTCAAGGTAAATATTTACCGTTAAGCCTTGCTCTATTGCGTAGTAAATAGTTTCTCGGACATCCGAAATATGTTGAGAAGGGGTTTTTCTAAGCTGCTCGGTACAGTGCTTTTCACTGCCTTTGGTGAGTAAGTTGATTACCTTGGCTCCACTGGAACTTATCCAATCTACGCTTTTGGTATGATCGACAAAACCGAGTATTTCGATTCGCTCTGCAACTTGCTCTTGCTCTGCCCACTGCATTAATGAGGATACGGCATGTTTTTCGCCAAGAGATACACGTGCAGAAGCAACTTCAATTCGGTCAACATTAAGGGATTGGAGTAGGGCTTTGGCAATACTGACTTTTTCGTCGGGAGTGAAGGAGACCCCTTGGGTTTGCTCTCCATCTCGAAGAGTTGTGTCCATTAATTGGACTTGAGGGCGCATGATTTCCATATTTGCTACCTGCTTCAAATTGTAGGGAAAGAGCGGATAGAAGATGACTACCCGCTTTTAAACCGCGTCTTAGTGTGTATTGTGATAGCGTTTTCCATGGCTACACGAATGTCGATTTACTAAGATTGACCTGTACTAAAAAGTTAGCTTGCTTCAGTCCACAACCATGGGAACTGTTGCTTATTTCTAGCTTCAAACTCACTGATTTTATCTTCATGTTTCAATGTCCATGAAATATCATCAGCACCTTCAATAAGGCTTTGCTTACGGAATTCGTCCACTTCAACGTTAATAACAATACCACCTGGTGTTGTTACAGTTTGTGCTGGTAGATCAACAGTAAACTCGATACCTTCATTCGCTTCAATTTCAGCCATTAACGCAGCGAGTTCTTCTTTGCTTACACGGATTGGTAAAATACCGTTTTTAAAGCAGTTCGAGTAAAAAATATCAGCATAGCTAGTTGAAATAATGGTATTGAAACCAAAATCTTCAATTGCCCACGGCGCATGTTCACGTGACGAACCACAACCGAAGTTATCGCCAGCAACTAAAATCTTAGCGCCTTTGAATGCTGGTTTGTTTAATTCAAACTCAGGGTTCTCTGTACCATCATCAAGAAAACGCCAGTCATGAAATAAGTGAATACCAAAGCCGGTACGTTCTACTTTTTTCAAGAACTGTTTTGGGATGATTTGATCTGTATCTACGTTACTACGATTCATTAATGCAGCAACACTAGTATGATTTTTATATGCTTTCATTTTAATTCCTTGATCACTAATGTGCTAAAGCTTATGCCCAGTTACGGATGTCAACAAAATGACCTTCAATTGCCGCTGCTGCAGCCATTGCTGGTGATACTAGGTGAGTACGTCCACCTTTACCTTGACGACCTTCAAAGTTACGGTTTGACGTAGAAGCACTACGTTGACCTTCACTTAGTTGATCACCATTCATTGCTAGACACATAGAGCAACCTGGTTCACGCCATTCCCAGCCAGCTTCAACTAAGATCTTATCTAGACCTTCTTTTTCTGCTTGTTCTTTGACTAAATAAGAACCTGGAACTGCGATAGCTTGTACTGAAGCGTTCACTTTTTTACCTGCTGTTAACTCAGCTATGGCACGGAAATCTTCAATACGACCGTTAGTACAAGAACCAACGAACACAAGATCAATATTAATATCTGTGATTGGTGCGCCTGCTTCAATATCCATGTAGGCAAGGGCACCTTTACATGCCGAAGCTTTAATTTCATCACTGAAATCACTTGGTGAAGGTACTGTTGCGTTTACAGCTGCAACTTGCTCTGGAGACGTGCCCCAAGTAACTTGCGGTGCAATATCTTCGGCTTTAAGCTCGATAACAGTATCAAATACTGCGCCGTCATCAGTTGGCAGAGATTTCCAGTATGCTAGTGCAGCAGTCCAGTGATCACCTTTTGGTGCGAATTCTTTACCTTCAAGGTAAGCATATGTCGTTTCATCTGGTGCGATAAGACCAGCGCGAGCGCCACCTTCAATCGCCATGTTACATAAGGTCATACGACCTTCCATTGTAAGATCTCGGATTGCAGAGCCTGCGAATTCGATTACATGGCCAGTACCGCCAGCAGTACCAATTTTACCAATAACGGCAAGGGCAATATCTTTCGCTGTTGAATATTTAGATAATTTACCTTCTACGCTCACTAGCATAGTTTTTGATTTTTGTTGTTGCAGTGTCTGAGTTGCCATTACATGTTCAACTTCAGAAGTACCGATACCGAATGCTAACGCACCGAATGCACCGTGTGTTGCTGTATGTGAATCACCACACACCGCTGTCATACCTGGGTGAATGAAACCATGTTCAGGTACAACAATATGAATAACACCGTTATTAACGTTCTTCATATCGTAAATCAGTAGGTCATGTTCACTACAGTTATTTGCCATCGTATCAATTTGCTTCGCGGCAATTGGATCTTTAATCGGTAAATGACGGTCAACAGTCGGTACACAGTGATCCATTGTTGCCAAGATACTATGACGATTACGGATCGGACGGTTTTGTACTTTTAAGCCTTCAAATGCTTGTGGACTTGTTACTTCATGCATCAAGTGACGATCGATGTAGAGCAGCGGGGTGCCATTCTCAGGTTCGTGAACTAAGTGTGAATCCCAAATTTTTTCATACATTGTCTTTTTCATTGCTTCCCTTCCCATCAAGCGAGATATTTATACTTTCTTATGCCTTGATACTATGACAATAGTGTGACCTTCTTCAAGAACATAATTTCGTAAAGAGCTAGAATTATAAATATCAAATTCTCAATTATGCTTTCCATTGCGGTGTTTGCGACATTAAGCACCAATTAAATGAAAATACCCAGTTTGAGATGTTGTTGATTTTGATATTTTTGGGTTAATTATTTTTTGCATTATGTTTGATTATTTTGTTTTTCTAACTTTCGATATTGGAAATTAAGTAATTTAAACCATTTTAAGTTATTGATTGTAGAAATAACCATATAACCTATGCTTAGTAGAGATAATAGTTATGCATTATTTTTAAATAGATCAAAGTATTAAGGGGGTAAGGGGATGAATTCTTTAAAAGTATCTGACTATATGCAGTTAAGGCCGGTTAAGTTAACGGCAGATATGCCAGTGGCTACCGCGGTAGATAGATTACTAAAATCGACTCATATCGGTGCTCCCGTGGTGGATAGTAGCGATACACTTATAGGCTGGATTTCCGAGCAAGATTGCTTAGCGTCGCTACTGGAATCAAGTTATTACTGCGAAGAGGTAGCAATTGTTGAAGATTTAATGAGAAAGGATGTACTTACTGTTCTGGTTACGGACAGCATTATTGAATTAGCACAGCAAATGCTCCAAGCGAAGCCTAAGGTATATCCTGTGATTGATGATGAGGGCTTATTAGTGGGAATAATTTCTCGTCGAAATGTATTGAAAGCAATGGATAAACAACAACAATCTTGTTATGAAAATGCCGCGAACATTTAGTTAATCTATATGTAAAAAGAGGCTACAACGGTTGCAGCCTCTAAACTACTTTTTGAGTATTAACTATGCAGTGGCTGTCTCGCCCGTTTTGTTATCGTGAAAACGTTTTTCACCAAAATAAGCGTAACTTAAGCAAATGATAGAGGCTAGGCAAGAGGCAACTAATACTATAAAGCCGCCATCCCAACCAAAATGATCTACTGTATAGCCAAGTACTGCGTTGGCTGCAACTGCGCCGCCTAAGTAGCCGAATAGACCTGTCAGACCCGCTGCTGTGCCTGCAGCTTTTTTAGGTGCAAGCTCAAGTGCGTATAAACCAATCAACATAACCGGGCCGTAAATCAAGAAACCGATGGCAATGAGCGCTGCCATATCGATCATCGGGTTTCCGGCAGGATTAAACCAATAAACCAGTACCGCAATCGTCACTAGAGCCATGAACAATATACCTGCTGGCGCACGACGACCTTTGAATAGTTTGTCCGAGATCCAACCACAAAGCAGCGTGCCTGGAATACCAGCCCATTCATATAGGAAATAAGCCCAAGAAGAACCATCTACTGTGAAACCTTTTGCTTCTTTTAGGTAAACAGGGGCCCAATCTAAAACACCGTAACGGATCATGTACACAAAAGCGTTAGCAATCGCGATAGACCACAGCAGTTTGTTATTGAGCACGTATTTGAAGAAGATTTCTTTTGCAGTCATTTCTTGTTCATGATCTTTGCTGTAATCATCTGGGTAATCATCTTTATATTCTTCGATTGGTGGTAAACCACAAGATTGTGGTGTATCACGCATGGTGACCCAAACAAAGAAGGCAACGATAACAGCAAAGAAAGCCGGTACATAGAAAGCTGCATGCCAGTCATCATTAAAAGCCCATAAGCCAAGTAGGAACATAGGACCGATTAAGCCGCCGCCTACATTATGCGCGACGTTCCAAACAGAAACTAATTCACCACGTTCTTTTTTAGACCACCAGTGAACCATGGTTCTACCACAAGCAGGCCAGCCCATACCTTGGAACCAACCATTTAAAAACAGTAAAACGAACATGGCAGTAATACTGCTGGTTGCCCAAGGCATATAACCAAAAGTAAACATAACAGCCGCAGACATCAATAATCCTGCCGTTAAGAAGTAGCGGGGATTAGAGCGGTCAGATACACTGCCCATTAGAAATTTAGATAGTCCATAAGAAATAGATACCGCAGATAAAGCAACACCCAAATCGCCACGGCTAAAGCCTTGTTCAATCAAGTAAGGCATGGCCAAACTGAAATTTTTACGTACTAGATAATAGCCTGCATAGCCAAAGAAAATACCAAAGAATAACTTCCATCTTAAATATTTATAGGTGGAGTCAATCTGGTCTGCGGGTAAACGAGCAATGTGCTCTTTCGGTTTGAAAATACCAAACATTTATAACCTCGAGTTTCAACGTGTTGATGGTTTTAAATAACCATTTTGTAGGGGTTGATGTTCGTTCGAGCGAAAATCGAATGGATTTTATTTTCTTTCGAGAATTATTTATGTGATCCACTTCTCATAAACATCTCTTTAAAATCAAATGGATAGGGTATGTGGATAAACATATATAATTTAGTTAATCGTTTGCGTGCTTGTAAATAAATTGTAAGAGGGTGTTAAGCTAGGTATTAACTACTCATTTAGTGGTGCGGTTAGTTATTTTCGACTTTCTATGTCACGTAGTGTAAATAATTTGTGCCATATTTAATTAAATTAATATTTTCTCAGTGTCGAACTAATAGCCTAAAAAATGTGCCATAACGATGACCTGTCGGGATTATTGCGATGTGAGTGAAGTGCTTTTCATTTGAAATTCAATAATCATTTGAAATTCCCCAAAGACTGGCATAGTATTTCGCTTTTAAACTAGAGTTAATGGGCGCTTTCTAACTATTATGCAGAGTATCTTCAAATCCCTGACCGCTGAATTATCTAATTGTATGCATTCTGATCGTTTTCGTTTTAAACGTCGTTTGCAAGCTGCGCAAAAATTACCTTCTGAAAAGCAAGAAAAAGCAGTTGAAAAGATACAGCAGGATATTGCTGCATCTTCGCATCTGCGTCAGTCGCGTATTGATAATTTACCTGTTGTTTCATATCCTGAGTCTCTGCCGATTAGTCAAAAACGTGACGATATCGCTAACGCTATTTTAAATAACCAAGTGGTTATTATTGCGGGCGAAACAGGCTCGGGTAAAACGACTCAGATCCCTAAGATATGCCTCGACCTCGGTTTAGGTATTGATGGCATGATTGGCCATACTCAGCCAAGACGACTTGCAGCACGTACAGTTGCAAACCGTATTGCCGAAGAGCTTGATTCAGAGCTTGGTGAGCACGTTGGTTACAAGATCCGTTTTAACGATAACGTCAGCAAGAAAAGTTACATAAAATTGATGACGGACGGTATTTTACTTGCGGAGATCCAACAAGATCGCTTTTTAAGTAAATACGACGTTATCATTATTGATGAAGCCCATGAACGTAGTTTAAATATTGATTTCATTCTCGGTTATTTAAAACAATTACTTAAACGTCGCCCAGATCTAAAAGTGATTATTACCTCTGCGACAATCGATCCAGAGCGTTTTTCTAAACATTTTAATAATGCGCCAATGATTGAAGTGTCTGGCCGTACTTATCCAGTTGAAGTGCGTTATAACGCCTTAGCAGAGCAAGAAGATGGCCACGAGCGTGATCAAATCCAAGGTATTGTTGATGCGGTTGATGAACTGCAGAGCGAAGGCCTAGGGGATATCCTGGTATTTCTTAACGGTGAGCGAGAGATCCGTGATACAGCGGATGCATTAAACAAGTTAAAACTTCGAGACACCGAAGTACTGCCTTTGTATGCCCGTTTGACGAATGCAGAGCAAAACCGGATTTTCCAAAGTCATGTTGGGCGTCGTGTGGTCTTAGCGACGAACGTGGCAGAAACATCATTAACCGTGCCGGGCATCAAATATGTGATTGATCCAGGTACTGCGCGTATTAGTCGTTATAGCTACCGTACCAAGGTACAGCGCTTACCGATTGAAGCTGTGTCACAAGCAAGTGCAAATCAGCGTATGGGTCGTTGTGGCCGTGTTAGCGCGGGTATTTGTATTCGACTTTATAGCGAAGAAGATTTTAATAACCGTCCTGAGTTCACCGATCCTGAGATTCAACGTACTAACCTTGCCTCTGTTATTTTACAAATGCATGCCTTGGGGTTAGGAGATGTAGCCAATTTTCCATTCGTACAGCCGCCAGATAGCCGTAATATTACCGATGGTCTAAAACTGCTTGAAGAGCTAGGTGCAATTGATATCAGCAATGCTGATCATAATAAGCGTCTTACACCAGTTGGTATTGCGTTGGCTAAACTGCCGATTGATCCGCGTCTTGCACGTATGGTGATGGAAGCGAATACCAATGGTTGCTTGAACGAAGTGATGATTATTACTGCGGCATTATCGATTCAAGATCCACGTGAACGCCCAATGGAAAAACAACAAGCGGCCGATGAACAACACCGTCGTTTTTATGACAAAGAATCTGATTTTATTACGTTCTTGAATCTTTGGAATTACGTCAAGCAGCAACAAGACGAGCTCTCGTCATCACAGTTCCGTCGCTTGTGTAAGAAAGACTACCTCGCTTATATGCGTGTTCGTGAATGGCAGGATATTTACTCGCAATTATCGCAAGTTGTTAGAGAACTCGGCTTTACTGTTAATCCTGTTGAGGTTAACGAAGAAGGTGAGATCAGTAACGGTGATAATATTCACAAAGCACTGCTATCCGGGATGTTAAGCCATATTGGTTTTAAAGATAAAGACCAAGATTATTTGGGCGCGCGCAACAGCAAGTTTAATATTTTTCCGGGCTCAGGTTTATTTAAAAAACAGCCTAAGTGGGTGATGGTGGCTGAGCTGGTGGAAACATCACGTTTGTTTGGTCGTATCGCAGCCAAGATCCAACCCGAATGGATTGAACCACTGGCAAAACATTTAAACAAATCAACCTACAGTGAACCACATTGGGAAAAACGCCGTGCAGCTGTTGTAGCCGCTGAAAAAGTGACTCTGTACGGATTAGTGATTGTGGCTAAGCGCATGGTTAACTACAGCCAAATTGACCCTGCAATATGTCGTGAAATATTTATTCGCAGTGGTTTAGTTGAAGGTGAGTTCAATACCAAACATGCGTTCTTTAAGCACAACATGGCGGAAGTTGAACGCATTCATGAACTCGAGCATAAATCACGTCGGCGTGACATTTTGGTCAGTGATGATGATTTATTTGGTTTCTACGCTGATATTATCCCTGAGCATGTTTGTTCAGGTCGTCACTTTGATAGCTGGTGGAAAAAAGCCAGCAAGCAAACGCCTGATTTATTAACGCTCACACAAGCGCGTTTGATGAAACATGACGCAGAAGCCATTACTGCACATAGCTATCCAGAGTTTTGGAGTCAAAATAGCTTTAAGTTCAAACTGGAATATAACTTTGAACCGGGCACTATTGAAGATGGCGTGACGGTTATTATTCCGTTGGCGATCCTTAACCAAATTAATGAGCAAGGTTTTGATTGGCAGATCCCGGCTTTACGCGAAGAATTAGTCATCACGATGATTAAAGCACTGCCAAAAACATTGCGTCGTAATTTCGTACCTGCACCAAACTATGCTAATGCAGCATTGGAAAATATGGACCCGAATCAGGGTGAGCTAGCAGCTAGCTTGAATAAGCAATTGTTACGCATGACTGGCGTGCGTTTAGACCAAGATGTTTGGGAGCTGTTAACGCTACCTACTCACCTTAAAATGCATTTTAAAATTGTAGATGACAAACTAAAGCAAATCAGCTTTGGTGATGATCTCGGCGCATTGAAGCAACAATTACAAGGTAATATCCAACAAACTTTAGTGAAGGTAGCTGATAAAGGTATTGAGAAGAAAGGCCTCATTACGTGGGACTTTGGGAACTTACCAACTGAATTTAAACAAAAACATGGCGGTTATGAAGTTAAAGCATTCCCAGCGTTAGTTGATAACAAAAATTCCGTTGAGATTAAGTTGTTTGATCATCAAGAAGATGCTGCTGTTGCTGCGAAAGCTGGTTTACGCCGTTTGATTTTACTTAATGTACCATCACCGATTAAATACCTGGAACAGAAACTACCAAATAAAGCGAAATTAGGACTGTATTTTAATCCGTTTGGTAAAGTAACAGATTTGATCCATGATTGTATTTCTTGTGCCGTTGATAGCATCATTGCAAAACAGCCTGCACCGAGTGATGCAGATAGCTTTGAAGCATTAAAAGAGTTGGTTCGTGCCAACATTGCAGATGAAACAGTTGAAGTTGCTAAACAGGTAGAGAAGATATTAACAGCAGCGCATCAAGTGCATAAACAGATTAAAGGTAAAGTATCGCTGGATATGATTGTTGCGAACGGTGATATCAAAGCACAGCTAGCTAATCTTATTTATAGTGGCTTTGTGACCCATACTGGTGTTAAGAAATTAGCGGATGTACAACGTTATATTGGCGCTATTGAACATAGATTGAATAAGCTAAAAATTGATCCTATCCGTGATCGTGGTAATTCAGTTGAGGTTCAGCCGTTATTGGAGAATTATGTTCAATTAACGAAGATGCCGAGGTTAACACTTGCACAGCAAAGTGAGTTATTAAAGCTACGTTGGATGTTAGAAGAGTTACGAGTATCGTTATTTGCGCAACAATTAGGGACAAGTTACCCTGTTTCTATTAAGCGCGTTAAAATTGCATTTGCAGAGTTTAAAGCGAGTTTGTAGCTCGTTGCGTTAAATAACAATTCGATACAGAAAAACAAAAGGGAGGTTACTTGAAATAAAGTAGCCTCCCTTTTTATTTTACGAACTGTCTTAAATTGATTCTTTGATTATATAACCCATTGATCTCGGCCATTATTCTTAGCCTGATATAGTTTCTCGTCTGCTTGGAGCATTAAGTTTTTTACGGTGACATCTCTGTCTGGAATCATACTCACTACGCCAAAACTCATTGTGACAATGGCATGTTTATGAAGCCCTGCATGGTGTAGTTCTAATGAACGAACAGCATTAACAAGTTTATCAGCAACTAACTTAGCACCTTCTGTGTCGGTATTGGGTAAAAGCATGCAAAATTCTTCACCACCATAGCGTGCTGCCAGCTCAGCAGGCCTACGTAAAGAGCTATCAAGTATTGATGCAACTGCTTTTAAGCATTCATCGCCTTGGATATGGCCGTAGTGATCATTGTACTTTTTAAAGAAATCGATATCCGCAATAATGAAAGTCAGTGGTTGTGCATAACGCTGAGCACGCGCGAGCTCTTCCGCTATAGTAATGTCTAAGTGTCGGCGGTTAGCAATACCAGTTAATCCATCAAGAGTCGCCAAACGTCCTAATTCTTCATTGGCTAACTCTAAATCGTTTTTGGTTTTTAATAGTTGTGTACGCATTGCTGCAATGCGTTCCATTGCTGTCATTTTAGCAATAAGGATTGTTTTTTGAATTGGTTTTGGTAAATAATCATCACCACCGGCGTCAATACCAATCATGATATCTTCAGGCTCTGTCTTGCCACTAAGAAAAATAATAGGCACCCAATCGGTAAACTCTTGTCTGATTTGCTGTGCAACTTCGTAGCCGTTAATTCCATTCATGACAACACCTAATAATACAATATCAGGATTGCATTCTGCGAATAAAGCGATACCAGCTTCACCGTTCCCAGCGTCGAAGACTTCGTGATTGAGGTGCTGTAGATAAGAGCGAATAATTACCCGTTCAATTTTGGAGTCATCAATTATGAGGATCTTCATCGGCAGTCCTTGCTCTTTTAATCGTAATCCAATATATGGAACTAATAACTAAATATAGCAAGTATTTGTTTAATTAGTGTAATTTCTTATTGCTCTGTATCACACACTCAGTGTTATAGGCTTTCATTGTTGCTTTTACTTGGAATATCTCATCTGCGGTCAACTCGTCATCCCAAGTTACGATAGTTGAAATCGTCGGGCTCTGGGCTGCTTTTAGTAATGTATGGAATTTATTATTGATCTTAGCTTTGTGGATGATTAACGCACTCTCGGCACTAATTCCATGCTGTGATAACAGTGCCGCTGTGATTGTCATCGGTGGTGCAATAATTGCTGTCCATTGACCATGGCAGTCTTCTATTATTTGTTGATTTGCGCCCATAACATCAGAGTCATGTGGAGTAGTGTTTGCGTTATACATAATAGATTTAGTTTGCATGGTCATTTACCTGTTTGTACATCCAGTGGTTATACATACAGTAGTGTTTTAAGATGATGTTTGCAAGTATTTATTACTTTTTAAATTTGGTAATTTGACGGCGCTTCAATTTTTACATTAAATATCAGTGTCTTACAGTTTTATTGTCGCGGGTTGATTCTCTGTGGAGGGGTGCTGTTTTGTATAACTAAAGCAGGGACTTGCTCTTTAATTGTGTTATATACAGTGCTTTATACAGTAGCTAGGTGTACTTAATCAAGATACCGAGAGTTTAGCGTGATGACCTGAACTATCTAATCCAAACTCATTATTGTTATTCAATTGTGTTAGCGCAGTTAATAGTGCTTCTTCTTTTAATGGTTTCGTTAATACGCTGTCAGCGCCTGCCGTAAGCATATTTATGCGGGTATCCTCGTATGCATCTGCGGTACAGGCAAATATCGGTAAGGATGCAATGTCGAGTGGTAATGCACGTATTGCTCTTATCGCATCAATACCATTCATGACAGGCATATGATTATCCATTAATATTAAATCATAGTCCTGCTCTTGCACTTTATCGATCGCCTGTGCGCCATTTTCAACCACATCACTGGTTATTTTTCTCATCTTTAGAAATGACGATAAGACAAGTTGGTTGACTTTATTATCTTCAACAATTAGCACATGTAACCCTGTAAATTCGGCAATTGAATGATTTATTACTTCTATTTTTTTGGGTTCAGAACCTTTAGGTAAAGTCAGTGTGACGGTAAACGTTGATCCTTGGCCCTTAACGCTTTCGAGTTGGATATGACCGCCCATTAAATTCAGTAATTGTTTGACAATCGAAAGGCCTAAGCCAGTGCCGCCAAACTGTCTGGTGGTTGATGATTCTTCTTGTGTAAATGGGTCAAATATTGCGGCGATACGTGAATCATCAATACCAATACCAGAATCACTGATGGCGATTGAGAGGGTATGCATATTGCCTTCGGCTTTGACTTCATCAAAAGAAACGCTAACACCGCCATGTTTGGTGAACTTAAGGGCGTTATTAACAAGGTTGAATAGCACTTGCCTGATCCTGGATTTATCGCCTAAGTACCAGCTATTATCCTCTAAGTTATTAATTACTTTGAACGTGATGCCTTTTTCTATTCCGAGAGTGTGATAGGTACTCGCTAAGGAACCGGCAATATCGGTTAGATTAAAGTTAACTGCCTCTAAATCTAATTGGCCTTCTTCAATTTTAGAAAAATCCAGAATATCATTGAGTAATGCCATCATGTGATTACCCGAATCCATAATAGTTTTTAGCTGTGAGTTTTGTTCTTCAGTTAGCTGGCTTTTTGTTAGGATTTGGCCCATGCCCAAAACGCCGTTCATGGGTGTCCTGATCTCATGACTCATATTTGCTAGAAAGCGGGTTTTAGATTTTTCACTGCGGCGAGCGTGGTCTACAGCATCTCGTAATTCTAGATTTTTCTGCTGTAATGACTGACTCATGTTTAATAAGGCGTTACCTAGGGTGCCTACTTCGCAACTCCGCTCGATAGGCAGTTTATCAATAAAGTCACCTTTACCAATATCGTTCGCGAACTTAGTTAAGTTAGTGAGTGGGCCAGTAATGTTTTTAGCGATAACATAACTTATCCAGGCGATGATAGGGATACATAAAGATACTAAGAAAAGTAATTTATAAAACAGATCGAATAACGGCGCCATGATCGTGTCATAGGGAGCAGTGGCCAATAAAGACCAGTCGCCAGTCATCTCTGCACCGTACTCACCTAAATCCGCATAACCAGAAATAACTTTACGATTATCGGAGTTATTGTAGATCGCATAGCCATTCATATCACCTTCAAGCTTGGCTTGTAATGATTCAATCGCTAAATCTTTGTGGGGGCTTAACAGGCGAGCATTAGGATCTGTAGTGATTAATATATTTCCTGGGTCATCGACTAAATAAGCGTATTCATCACCAATAGTTTGTTGGTCGATGTCTGCAACCACATCGAATAACTCGGTAACATTGACCTCACTGACTAATAAACCGATTACTACCGCTGTGTGTGGGTCTAATACGGCACTAACAAATTTAAAATCAAAATGCCGTTGCTGAAAGCTGTTATCCGTATCTCCACTTAAGTGAGTTAAGGGGGAAATATATGCATGAGAAGGGTCAGTTAGTGCTTTAGAAAATTCGTCTCGGATATTATCAGCATAACTAAAGATGCTGTCATTAATCGTATGACTTTCTGATGATGCGATTATTTTACCTTTAATATCAACATAATAAATGCTTTTATAATGCGGGTAAGTATCTATGACATCTTCAAAATAATTGGTTATTTCGACATGGTCGGCAAGAGCTAATAGGGGACTTTTACTGAGTAGCTCAAAGTAAAGCTGTACTTTAAGCATAAAATTATCGACTTTCTTTGCCGCATTTTCAACATTATGCTGTAAATGTAAGCCAGTTCGAATTTCAAACTGTTTTTGCATGCTGTAGAACATGATTCCAGTCGTTGTTATCCAAAAAAACAAAATTAAACCGATAAACGATAATGCGATCTTATTCTTGAGTAACATTGCAACATCCATGTAGTTGGTATTAAAAAACGAGAAGTCGTGCTACTAAATCACACGAAGTTATGAATAAGCCTTGGCATACCGTACCGTCGCTTAATTTATTTGTTTAGTAACCAGTTTAAATCTCAGATCGAATAAAAGGCAACTCTGAGCTCACAGTTTCGCTTTTTATATAAGTCGCTGCTCACACTGTTTTAAACAAATTTATAATAATGCAATAAAAAATCTTGGATTACTTGGTCCTGTAAATAATATCCGTTAGCGTAAATATTGAGTTATCCCAGTTATTAATGGGAACGCATAGTGTCGGTTATGTCGTACGTGCTAATACATTATCAGTGAATGCAAGGAGCGTATCATGCCAGATAGTATTAAACATACCGTGGTAAAGCAGGAAAATTTAGACCCACAAATATCCAAAATTATAGATTCAGTATTAAAAATTAATGAGCCAACTGAGTATAACGATTATGAAATTGTAGCTAAGGTGCTATTTCAAGCGCTGAATTTCTTTCCTCCTCTCTATACACAATCTATATTTGGACCAATTCGAACTTGGATCCCGCCACATAAAAAAGAGTCAGAATTTAATATTATCGACTTTTGGCGACCGATAAGGACTGCCAATTACTTGGTCGATACCTTGGTTCCTGCGTTTCCGCATGCTCCGGGGCCTTGGGCTCGGACCTTACTTCCACCTGTTGTTCAGAACTTATTTTGGCGACCGAGCAATTACTTCCAACAAGATGATCCGTTGGCAAGTGTTACTTCATTTATCAATGAGCAGTGGATTTTTGTCAATGGCATCGCGACGAACGAAGATGTTGCCGTGATGAACGCTGAGTTACTGAGCCAGTTATTTAAACGCCCACTGACCGTGGTACATAACCAAACAGACTCGACGGTCTTAGATCTGGTTCAGTGTGTGACGGGTAAAGTATTTAAAACAGATCCGAATCTGGATAATGAGCAATCGATGACAGAGCCAGCAGTTAAGGCAACCGTTGCCGTATTAGAAGCGATGAAAGATCCGGCTAAAGATAAGGTTGTATTATTATGTCACTCTCAAGGTACTATTATTACCGCCAATGTATTACGCGCGCTACAGAAAAGTATTAGCCAAATTAGAGATGTACATAAAACACCAGAACTCAAAATAACACTGCAGCTAAACCATTTGGAACGCTTGGCATTTGAGTTATTCTGGATGGAGACTATTTTCACATTTAGCGATGCTGAATTGGATTCTTATTTGGTTACCATGATGAAAAAATTGGAGGTTTACACTTTTGCCAATTGTGCAGATAAGATGAATTATGTTTGCCATTACACGAATAATAAAGGGGAGCTGATTGGTTTACCCTACATTGAAAACTTTGCTAATCAATTCGACTTGGTTGCGAGGTTAGGGGTGCTATCACCATTACGAGAGGATAGTGACATTATTGAAATAGATGGTGCTGTCTACGAAAAACAAGGCGGAAATGCGTGGGGCCACTTACTCAACCAGCATTACTTGTTTGGTATGGCTGAATATCTGCAGGATAGTGATAAAATAACGAATCCTTATGCGCTGCAAACTGGTGAATCGTCCGCTGCATTACCCAGATTGTATCGGTATTATGATGGTGCTCGCCCTGATGCTTACTATGAGTAACAGGTAAACCTAGTTTAGTTAATTATACCGAGTGATAATGATCAGTTGCGTAGCCCTGCCGATGTAGGGCTTCTTTTTGCAGTTATCTGTAACTGTGTTGTGATTTGATTTTCTCGGCAACAATTTCAGCCCAGTGTTGATAAATATTCGGCCCTGGATGAAAACCATCTTCAGCCATGTCATCTTCATTTAATTCAGCATTTATATCAATTAACTGACAATCATCTTGGTTTTCAATTAGGGTCGTTAACTTGCGGTTAAATTGGGCAGATCTGGTACCTAAATAACGTCGTAGTGGTTGCGGTAGTGCAGGGAACTGGCCCATGGGCGGGACTTGTGTGATAAGGATTAGCTGGCAACTAAATTGTTTGCGTAATAATGTAATCAAATCTTGTTGTTGGGTTAACCAAGTGGACGCGGGTAAGGTACCAGTGACATCATTCACACCTAATGAAGTGACGATAATATCGAAAGTTTGTTGTGGTTGTTCTGATATCATTTGCAGGCTGTCTAAAGTTGTATAACCGGATCTTGCTAATAACTGCCAATCAACCTGGTAACTGTCGGACAATGCAGACACTAAGTTTCCTGTTAATGCTTGTGATTGGTCATCCACACCAACCCCTGCAGCGGCAGAGTCTCCGACAATAAGTAGCCTTATTTTTTGCCCTTTACCTGCAATCCCTGAACGCTTACCTGCTGCTTCTGGCAGTTTCGGCGTCACTTTTTTTACATAACGCCCTTGTGCAATGATGATCGGTGCATATAAAGCTTTAGTGAAGAGCTTGCTTAATGAATTTAACATATAACCTCCTTGTTTTTATCATAGTAGCAATATCGAGCTATATTTACACTTAAGTTGTTTTATGCTTAATTGGAGTTGGTTATGTCAAATCATCATACGTACAAAAAAATTGAAATGGTCGGTTCGTCGAAAACAAGTATTGAAGATGCTATCCATAATGCACTTGCAGAGTGTAATAAAACAGTAAAAAATATGGATTGGTTTGAAGTGGTTGAAACCCGTGGTCATATTGTGGATGGCGGGGTTGGGCATTTTCAAGTGACGCTTAAAATTGGTTTCCGTATTGGAGACAGCTAAATTATAAGGAAATAACAGATGGGTAAAATAACTGGTGGCTGCTTATGTGGCGAGGTTAAATTTGAAGTGAGCAATGATTTTAGTCAATTTCATTTGTGTCATTGTCAGCAGTGCCAAAAAATCACAGGCTCTGCTCATGCATCAAATCTATTCTGTCAGGCTGAGCATATCAATTGGTTGTCGGGCACGGATAAAACCAAGCGTTTCGATTATCCAAATCGTCATTTTGCGCGCGTATTTTGCGTCGAGTGTGGTACTGGCTTGCCGTATTTAGTCAATAAAGGTAAAACCTTAATCGTACCTGCGGGTTCATTGGATGTAGATGAAGAGACTGTGCTTAATGTGGCGCCGCAAGACAATATATTTTGGCATGAGCGCGCGGCTTGGTATGATGTAGCGCTCGATGCGCCAACGTTTGCAGGCTTTCCAAAGTAAGCCTATAAATGGCACAGCCTGATGATTGAGCGTGCCTTGTTTATCACTGGATCTGCTTATAAGGATGATGTTATATTCACGTCATTAGTTGGGTATAACAATAAAAGGAAGTGCAAACATGCAGTTAAAAGTGGCAGAAATATGCGATATTGAAGATACCTTAACGCTTCATTATAAATACCAAGTGGATTCAATTGCTGCAGAAGACAAAGCCGATGGTTTTGTCACAACGCCGTTTACCAAGGAAGAATTGACACGTCTAATTACTGAAGAAAGTGGGTTATTTATTGCCCGCAAAGACGGTAAGGTTGTTGCCTACGTGATGGCAGCATCTTGGACGTTTTGGTCGAATTGGCCGATGTTTGCTCATATGGTTAAAGATTTACCTAATTTAGAATATTTAGATCAGCAGCTGACAACCGATAACTCTTATCAATATGGCCCTGTTTGTATTGATAAAAGTATTCGAGGTACAGGTGCATTAGAAACCATGTTTGATTTTTCGAGAGAGCACATGGCGAAGCGTTTTCCTATTTTAGTGACCTTTATAAATAAGATTAATCCACGATCTTACGCGGCGCATACTAAAAAATTAGGGTTAACCGTCATTCAAGAGTTTGATTATAACAACAATAATTATTATGAACTGGTTTACGATACGTCAAAACCTGTTGTGGCATAATAACGAATTAGCAAGTTATAACCGATAAACTATCCGTTATAACTTGCCATTTACTTACTTAATCAAAAGCTATATTACTTAGTGTTAATATCAGCGTTCACTTCAACATTATCAACAACATGGTTATCACCTAAGTCATGTGGCAATACTAAATTAAGAATAATCGCCACGATACCACATAGACTCACACCTTGAAGGCTGAAATCGCCGATACCAAATGCCATACCACCAATACCGAATACTAATGTCACTGCAACTATGATTAAGTTACGAGACTTATGTAGATCAACGCGATTGGTAATTAAGGTATTCAGGCCAACTGTTGCGATGGTACCGAATAGCAAGATCATGATGCCGCCCATCACTGGTACTGGGAATGTTTGTAATAGTGCACCTAACTTACCAACAAAAGCCAGAATAATTGCGATTACAGCCGCCCATGTCATGATCACAGGGTTGAACGCTTTAGTTAGCATTACCGCACCTGTCACTTCACTGTAGGTGGTGTTTGGCGGCGCACCAAACATAGATGCTGCCATTGTTGCAACTCCGTCACCGGCAAGGGTACGATGCAAGCCTGGTTTTTTTAGATAGTCTTTACCAGTGGCATTAGAGATAGCAAGGATATCACCCACATGCTCAATCGCAGGTGCTAAAGCAACAGGGATCATGAATAATATCGCATTGATATTAAATTCTGGATAAGTAAAGTTTGGCAGTGCTAACCAACTTGCTTGACCAACAGGAGTAAAATCAATAATACCAAAAGCTAGACTTGCTATGTAACCAGCCAAAATACCGGCCATAATTGGAATAAGTTTAAGCAAACCTTTACCAAAAACACTCACCGCAATAGTGGTGAATAATGATATTCCCGCAATGATAATAGCTATTTCATTATCTATTAACTGTATTGCACCGTCGCCAGTTTTACCCATTGCCATATTCACTGCAACAGGGGATAAGCCTAGACCAATAACCATGATCACAGGACCAACTACAACTGGAGGCAGTAACTTATGAATAATACTAACACCGCGGAATTTAATCACGGCTGACAATAGTACATAAGTAAAACCTGCAGCCATTAAACCGCCCATCGTGCTGGCAATCCCCCAAGTTTGGACTCCGAACATGATTGGGGCAATAAAAGCAAAAGAGGAAGCTAGAAAGACAGGGACAGAGCGTTTAGTAATAATCTGAAAAACTAAGGTACCAAGACCAGCACCGAAAAGAGCGACATTTGGATCCAAGCCAGTAAGCAGCGGAACCAGAACGAGGGCACCAAATGCGACAAAAAGCATTTGTAGACCGAGCAAAACTTGCATTATTTTTTCTCCATTTTTGAACAAACCGCTGGACGGTAGCACAAAAGGATTAATATTCATATTAAAAATAGATAAAGCCGCTACTTTTTAGGTAGTAAGTCAAATTAGCTATTGTTACGTGATTGGTTATCGCTATAGGTGCGCTTGTTTAAAACCAAAATCGTGGCATTATATTGATTCGTATCATTTGTTTAACGCTATCTTCCATATATGCTGATAACATTCGTATTTAAAGGTCTAATTTCATGATCACCGACAGTAATATCATTGATATAGTATCAACACATCACTTGTTCTCGGCACTCACTGACGCAGAATTTAAGCAGTTATTTACTAGCGCAAAAACATTTAAAGTTGAGCCATTAGAGAACGTATTTCACCAAGGTGATGAAGCCAATCGATTTTACCTCGTGTTACGCGGACACCTTAAACTTTATCGTACTAGCCCTAGTGGCCAAGAGAAAGTGGTTGAAGTAATGCGTCAAGGCAATACGTTTGCTGAAGCATTAATGTTTAACAATAAACCGTTTTATCCGGTAGCCGCACAGGCGGTATCGGAAAGTGAACTGATTGCGATTGATAATGAAACATACTTAAAAATTCTTAAGACTAATCCTGAAGCTGGCATCGCAATTATGGCGAATATGAGTATTCGTTTACACCATGATCTGAATGAAATCGAGATGCTGTCGGTTGAAAATGCTAAAAACCGCTTACTATTATTCCTATTACAAAACCTACAAGATAAAAATGGTAATGAAGGGGTTATTGAGTTGGATATACCAAAACGAACGCTTGCATCGTTATTGTCGATTCAACCAGAAACATTCTCACGCTTGCTTAAAAAAATGACCAAAGAAGGTTTAATAGAAGAGCGAAAAGGGCTTATTCGCATTGTTGATATCGATGCGTTATATGCGGCGTCAGATATTCCGGTACAATCGATAACGGGCAATATTCCTATGCAATTCGTGCAGAGCGATTAAGTTGTGAGTATTAGTGTTCAGGTGATCTCGTTCAGTCAGCTGGCGATAGCATTTATTCCTGTGTTAGTGGCGTTAGGGATCTTATTGCAATGGCAGTTACCGATTAAAAATGGTTTGTATGCCTTATCTCGGATGTTGATCCAGCTATTATTAATTGGTTATTTTTTATCTTATATCTTTGAGTCACATAGTGCAGGTATAGTCGTTGTTGTACTGATAATTATGGTGATTGCCTCAAGTTGGATTGCCTTAGGTGCGGTGCCTGAGCAACGCTGGAAAATGTATAAATATGCGTTAGCCGCGGTGATCTTAGGCGGTGGCTTTACTTTGTTTATTATGAGCGTGGGTGTACTAGGTTTAGAGCCTTGGTATAACCCCCAGTATATGGTGCCATTAGCGGGAATGGCATTTGCGAATGCAATGAACAGTGTAAGCTTATCTGCAGAGCGTTTACATGCTGAAATGTTGCGCGGTGAAGATTATCTCATCGCACGGCGTATTGCGTTAAGAGCATCGTTAATTCCGATCACTAATGCATTGTTTGCTGTTGGTTTAGTGTCTTTGCCTGGCATGATGACGGGGCAGATCCTATCTGGTGTTTCGCCATTTATTGCTGTGCGCTATCAAATAATGATCATGTGCATGATGTTTGGTTCATCGGTGATATCTGCTGCATTTTTCTTGTCGTTGATAAAACCTTTGATGCCGAATAAAGCTGTTATGCAGAATAAAAATTAAATTGTACAATACTGATATTATCATCATGACGATAAACACTTTGTAAAATAAAGTAGAGGCTTCAATGAAAATAGTTAAATTATGGTATTTATTTTCTATGCTTATTTTCGGTGTGGTTAATAGCGTGCATGCTACATCATCAGTATGGAAAGTGAGTAACGGTAAATCAAGTCTATATTTGGGTGGAACTGTGCACGTCTTAATGGCCGATGATTATCCGCTACCAGCAGAATTTGACCAAGCGTATGCATTGGCTGATACCTTGGTATTAGAAACTGATATGGCTAAATTAGAAAGCCCTCAATTCCAGCAAGATATGCTACGTCAGCTTAGTTACTCTGAAGGGCAAAGTTTACCGCAACACTTGACGCCTGAAACTTATAAACTATTAGCTGCATACTGTGAGTCACGCGGTATTGGTATGCAGGTTATAAATAACTTTAAACCGAGCATGATCTCGTTAATATTAACCATGACCGAGCTACAACGACTCAATTTCACCGGCATTGGTGTTGATAAGTACTACAATAATAAGGCTGTGGCAGATGCCAAGACCTTAGGTAAGTTAGAAACTGTTGAGGAGCAGCTGGCGTTTATTGCCAGTATGGGGAAAGGTAAAGAAGATGCCTTGATCCGCTACAGTTTAGAGGATATAAAAACACTGCCAACATTTATGCAAGAAATGAAAGTTGCTTGGCGTAATGGTGATCCTCAAGCATTGGTTGATCTTGCAATCACACCTTTGGTTAAAGATTTTCCTGGCATTTATCAATCACTATTAGTACAGCGTAATAATAACTGGCTACCCCAAATTGAAGCGATGTTTAGTAATCAACAGACGGAATTGATCTTGGTTGGAGCACTACATCTGGTTGGTAAAGATGGCTTGTTGCAAAGATTAGAAACTGCTGGATATAAGATCTCACAGCTATAGACTGTTCACCTCGTAACTATAATATGTTCATCTCGTCACTATAATCGAGAAAAATCCCGATGAAAGCCAAAAATTGGTGTTGGTTTTTTGGAAGGTATTGCTAGTTAGGATATGATGCTTGTTATCTAATTTTTCCGTTTGAAGACAACGTATGCTGAATTTTTTTCGTTCTAAGCCACTTATTGATGACACCAGTTGTGAATGGATGTTTGACACTTTTGAGTGGGCGCTAACACATTTCGACCAACAAGAATTTTTTCAGCGCAGTCAGTTGATCCAACCAACGAATGACTTCTTTCCCGGTAATGTCGATAGCCGTCACGGCATGGCTGAAACCATTTTTAATCATGTGGTTAAATATGCAGGGTTAAGCCATTGGCCGCTACAGTTACAAGCACCTCAGAGTTTCAGTAGCCAACCGCCTACATTGATGGATTTACCTGCCATTCAGCGAGATTCATCTGCGTCCAACACCTTGCCTGCTTTAATCGCATCTCAGCCTTTAGCCATGACCTACAATCCACAACAGGCATCAAAACCAGGTGATCTAGCCTCGAGTTATGCGCATCATTTAGCTCAGCATATCGTGGCACAATCACAACAATTACCGCCTGGTGGTGCTGAGTATTTTAATGCGAGCACCGAGATCGTGGCTATTTTTATGGGTTTTGGTGTGATGATGGCGAACTCTGCTTATACTTTTAGGGGTGGCTGCGGCAGTTGTTATAATGCGCAAGCCAATCGACAAGCGAGTTTGTCAGAAGATAATGTGGTTTTTGCATTAGCCTTATTCTGCCGACTAAAAGGTATTTCAACAGGAGACGCGACCCGTAATCTGAAAGGTTATTTAAGACGTGATTTTAAACAGGCATTAAAGCAAATTGAGCGAGAGCCAGCACGCTTACAGCAGTTATTGGCGTTAAAGTAATGTAACTACACTGTAAGTTAGATAGAAACGAGAGGGCGAATGATCAAACTTGAGCTAGTTAGCGCTAGATTGCAGACGACATCAAGAAATCAATTTAAAGCAATGTCGAAATGGATCACGGCTTGTGCGATGGCTGTATTGCTAACCGCATGTGTCAGTGATGGTCGAAATAATACAGATAGTAAGGCGGTATCACCGGATAAAGCGCTTGAGAAAACAACCCCTCCGGCCTCAAAACCCACGAGAAGGCTCGGTCCTGAGCCGACTCCCGGCTTTAAACGTAAGATGCTCGCTGCGGTGAATGCTGCTCGTGTCAGCGGTTATACATGCGGTAATCGCAGGATGCCTGCGGTTGCTCCAGTGGTATGGAATGATCAATTGCAGCAATCAGCTTATGCGCATTCGAAAAATATGGCAGCAGGTGATTATTTTAATCATCGAGATAAACAGGGAAATCGAGTCGGAGAGCGGACTTATGCCGCAGGGTATAATTGGCGTGCAGCAGGGGAAAATATTGCTGCCGGACAGCTTGAGGCTCGTGTTGTTATCAATGGTTGGTTAGGCAGCAAAGGGCATTGCTTGAATATTATGGATGCGGAATACTCCCAGATGGGCATGGCTTCTTATACCAATAAAGGCTCATATTATGGCATTTATTGGACTCAAGTTTTAGCTGCGCCGTTATAGCAAAAGACCCTACTCATGATAAGTAAGGCCTTTATTTAAGCGTCAATATTATTAACTACTCTGAATCTTGTTCTGTTTCTTCAACTTTTTTAGTTTCTTCTTGGTCTTGTCCGCCGCAGCCACCACAACAACTCATAATACTATCCTCTTTACGTGTTTAATTTAGTTTTAAGCAAAATACCTAGTCACTATAACCAAGTGTTTTACTCAAGTAATTGACTAATGTCATGTCGGCTAATAAAGGGCCCGTTTATTCATACTTTTTTAATTAACTCTAATGATAGTAAATTGTTATATTTATTATTCATCGGTTGTTTATTAACTATATCAGTATTTATGAAGGGATCTTATTATGAGTGATGCACAATTATCGGCTATTTTCAGTAAAGACTTAGCGACAAGTTATGATGAAAAATTTGCCAAGTTAGCACCGATGAAAGATGCTCTTCATTTGAGTATTCGCATTTTATTATCAGAGCTTCCTGAAAATGCAAATATTCTTTGTGTGGGAGCTGGTACTGGAGCCGAGCTGCTTTATCTCTCCAATGCATTTCCATTATGGCGTTTTACTGTGATTGAACCCGCTGCGGCAATGCTCGATATTTGCCGCCAACGAGCAGAGGTTTACGGTATTACCTCTCGTTGTAGTTTTCATCATGGTTACCTAGATACACTTCCTAGTGATGAACTGTTTGATGCTGCGACTTGTTTATTAGTGTCTCAATTTATATTAAACAAAACAGAGCGTAGCGGTTTCTTTGCGACAATCGCACAACGATTATGTCCGGGTGGCTATTTAATTTCGGCTGATTTATCTGGAGAGATCTCAAGTATTGAATTTAAGCATTTATTTGAGGAATGGCTGAAAATGCTAGCCTATTCTGGAATGTCTGATGAGCAACTTCAGGGTTATCAAGATAATTTTGGTCAAGATATTGCGGTATTACCACAACAGGAAATAGCAGAAATGATTGCGGAAAGTGGTTTTGAGCAGCCGATGTTATTTTTACAAACACTGCTCATTCATGCTTGGTGTAGCAAACGGATTTAATGGGTTTGATAAAGAGGGGAACAGGGTGGCAGTAAGAGATTTGTAGTGGTGATTTCAGACTATTTACCTGGTTCTTTTTAGTTGGTAATCTATCGTTTCTAAACACTATCCGTTTATCTGTTGTAAAGGAATATTAATGACGATTGTATGTGAGACTGAAAGATTAATTGTTCGGAGTTTTACTTTGGCGGATGCTGAGTTTATTGTTGAGTTGCTAAATGAAGAGTCCTTTATTCGTTATATTGCAGATAAAAATGTCCGTAATATAGCTGACGCGGAAAATTATCTCACCGTAGGGCCAATGGCGAGCTATGACCAATTTGGTTTTGGCCTGAATTTGGTTATGTTGAAAGAAACTAATACGCCAATCGGTATGTGTGGTTTACTTAAACGTGATGAACTCCAGAGTCCAGATTTAGGTTATGCATTCTTACCAAGTTATTGTGGTAAAGGTTATGCACTTGAAGCGGCTAATTCGGTCCTCAGAAACGGTATGATGGCTCACTCTTTAGATTTGGTCTTGGCTGTGACGCTGCCGGATAATCTGAATTCTAATCGGTTATTACAAAGTGCTGGTTTTAAGCAAAATGGCTTGGTTGACTTGTATGGTTCTGAAAATAATTTATATGAGTTCAGAGCAATCAAACACGGTTAATAGTCTGTGTTTTCTTTGCCATGCTGCGTTCTTTAACCGCATATCATGGCATTGAATAGTTAAGTTCAGCTTGGAGCTAAACCTTGAAGGCTAAGCTAATTTACCACGTAGTGCGATATCCCAAATATCGACAACAATGTCATCTTCAACTACATAGAATTTATCATGTAGATTAATGGTTGGATCGCAGTGCGGTACAATCATTTCAATGACGTCACCTATCTCAGGTAAACTCTCACCGCTTACTTTACCGTGTTCATCACCAAAATAATGCCATTCATACTTAAGGTTATCACAGTTAAGACCGTCATGGCTGATGATTTGCGGGTGCGTAGCTTCTTTATAAATAGCCTTAGTACCGGCATCTACAGTTACATGCGTAGTGTGATTAGCACTGATAACACTGGTTAGCAATGTCATCGCAGGTTGGAAGTGACTTGCGCTATATTCGATATCGAAGTATTCCTTATCCATCACTGTGTATGAACCTGGCTGTATTTCGGTGACAGACGCAATGTCACTGTCTATTTCATAAGTACCAGTGCCAGAGCCTGTCTGGATCAGGTTAACTAAGCCTGTTGCGCTTTCTATATCTTGCTTTAGCTTACCCGCTTTAATTAATAATACGGCAGACGCTTGTTTTCTTTCTTCGTTATCAAGAATATGTTGGAAGTGCCCTGCATAACACTGAATACCTTTAAGGGTCGTATTGGTATTTTTGTGTACCGATAATGCTAAGTCGAACGCTGTTTCAAATGATGCGCCAGTTCGTCCGATTCCAGCATCGATATCAACAAGCAGGTTAATACGTAGGTTAAGTTCGATGCCTAATTGATTTAACTGAGCGAGATTAGCTTCAGAATCCACGACGATCATGGTCTCTGGTGCAAGCTGGATAATTTTAGCCAAGGTCGCAAGTTTTTGTTTAGTGACTATTGGGGAGGTGATTAGCAGGTGGCGAATATTGGCTTTGGCAAGTTCATACGCTTCTGACGGTTTGGTTATTGATATACCTATGCTACCCGCATCAAGTTGTAGCTGACAGATCTCTACACATTTGTGGGTCTTTGCATGTGGGCGAACATGTTTCGATTTTGCTGATGCAAATTTTTGCATCGTTTCGATGTTATGGATCAGTTTGCTTTTGTCGATAACCAGACATGGTGTATCTAACGCTGATTTATGTTTTCCAATCACTGTTTATCTCTTTAAATCACGGTTTAACTTTGCAGGCATTCTACTATGAAAGTGATTGAGATTAATTATTATTTCACGGATTATCTTTATAAGTTTATGATCTTATCTCCTTTGTGAGATTAGCGTGTCGACACTTAGATACAGCATATAGGCGCTGATTAAGTGCCAGATAAAATGAGTGCCAATAGGGACGTCATTACAAATACTTGCATCAATGGTACGAAAAAATAGCGCTCCGACAAAAAGCCCTCCTACGACGAATAGCTGTAGTGGTTTAGGTTGGCATGTCATATAGTGATAAATACTTAAACCGAGTAAGATGATTAATGCGGGCAAATAAGGTAACGAGCCATTTAATAGTTGAGGGAACTCTCTTGCTGCAAGACTAGTGACCAAAAGTAAAGTAATAGTTGAGCCAGCAATGTAAGTCGTACTTTTGATGACTTGGCGGATATAAGTCCAAACAAATAACATTTGGAATAACAGAATGGGTAGTACATCCAAAAAACGAGCCCATGGCGTTGCGAAAGAATGAAATAGCATGCTGCCAATTCCGATAGTAAATAATAGGCCTATGAGGCTAGAGATGTGCTTGTTAGGCGTTGCTAATTGTGTTGATAGCAGCAGTGCTGCTAACCAAAAAGCTATATTGGTAAATAAATTAATAGGTTCGGCTAGTAGCTCTGGCCCCAGTCTTTCGCAATAAATATTAATGTTGCTCATATGCTCGTTCTCCTATGCTGGGGTTAAGCAGTCTCAGCTACTTCATCTAAAATTAACTATGAACCTTTATTTGTTTTAACGCTATAGGGTAGGGCTTAGCCCCCCTTAAGCATGCGGCCGGGGTTGTATGTATGAGACGGCAAACTTATGATGTAATGGATCTGAAAGCGTTGCGTTGTTTTTACGTAATGGTTCAGCGTGAGAGCGTTTCGCAAGCGAGTATTGAGTTAGGCATATCTGGGTCCGCAGTAGCCCAACGGATCAAGTTATTAGAAACTTATTTACAGACTAAGTTATACGAAACCCGAGGTGGGCATATTTATATCACTCCTACGGGAGAGCGAGTATTTACGTTCGCAATGTCGGTCTTTGATGAAATCAATACGTTCGAGCAGGCACTGAAAGAAGGGGAAAGTGTAGGGGAGATATGTCTGTCAGCACATGATTCACTACTGCGTTATTTACTGCCTGGTAAAGTGAAAGTATTCCGTCAAGAATTTCCGCTTGTTCGACTACGTTTATTATCTCGGCCTATTGAGGAAACGTTACGACTTGTCCGTACTAATGAACTAGATCTGGGCCTAGTCGCACAGCGGCAATTACCGAAAGAGTTACGTTTCCAAGCAATTAAAACCTTTCCTTCTTGTCTTATCATGGCTAAGGGCCATCAGCTTACCAATTCCGCAAACGCTGATATTTACTCTGTATTAACAAAAGAGACATTAGATAAATACCCACTAATTTTCCAAGATACTTTGCAAGAAGGCGTTCGTTTAACGCAAGTGCTTGCTAACCTCGATTTGCAGCTGCGTGCAAGTTTAGAAGTGGGTACTGTCAATGCGTTAAAACATTATGTGTCTTTAGGTTTAGGGATTGCAGTTATAAGTGCATTGTCAATTAACGCGGAGGACAAGGCTAATTTGGAGATCATTGAGCTGCCAACTAATCTCGATGCTGGGAG